>Ga0180217_1000179_pt1 | contig 129093 bp, 93 predicted proteins | sample eDN3rd37CBELigOP_FD_128521 | JGI IMG/M metagenome (GOLD analysis project Ga0180217, IMG submission 128521) | Enriched Organic Plus compost microbial communities from Emeryville, California, USA - eDNA 3rd pass 37_C BE-Lig OP (version 2) (version 2) ... | reverse complement strand
CGGCGCGCGGGACGCTGGCGGACCTGCTCGAAAGGAACCTGATCCCGCTGAAGCCGCAGGCGGTGCGGATTGTCATCAGCGATTTTCTGTTCCCGCACGATCCGGCGACCCTCATCCGCCGGCTTTCCGCGGGCGCCAGTGTCCTGTGGATCATCCAGTTGCTCAACGAGTGGGAAGCGAACCCGACGCCGATCGGCGGACGACGGCTGATTGACCTCGAAACCGGCTCGGAAATCGACCTGATGATCGACCGGCGGACGATCGCGACCTATCTTCAAAGGCTGGAGGCACTCCAGGAGGAGTTGCAGCGCAACTGCCGCCGCGTCCATGCTCCGTTTGTCTCGCTGATCGCGGAACAGGGGCTGGCGGCGCTGTGTCGAACCGAGCTGACTGCCGCGGGGATGCTGCGCGTGGCGTGACGCTCCGCACCGTGCGGCCGTCCGCATGAAACTGTTCGTCTCTTGAGTGAACCATGTATTTCGCGAACCCGTGGGGATTGCTGGGACTGCTGGCGCTGCCGGCGATTCTGGCGATCCACCTGTATCATCGCCGCTTCCCGCCGCAGTACGTGGCCGGTGCGCATCTGTGGTCGACCGACTCGGTCGTGCGGATGGCGGGACGTCGTCGCGACACACTGCCGATCACGCCATCGCTGCTGCTCGAACTGCTCTCGGCCCTGCTGCTCACGCTGGCGCTCAGTGAACCGCGAATCGGCGAACTCGATCAGGTAACGCATCTGGTGGTCGTGCTCGACAGTTCGGCGTCGATGCAGGGGAAACCGGCGGGAGAAAAATCGTTCCGCGACGCCGCGCTCGCCGAGCTGGATCGCCGGCTCGGAACCCTCGACCGCAGCGGCGTGGTGACGGTCATTGCGAGCGGCCGTCGCCCCGTGATGCTCGCTGGTCCGGCGGTCCCCTGGTCCGATGCCAGGGCCGCGCTTGCCAGTTGGAACCCGAGTCTGCCCCGGCACTCATTTGCTTCCGCCTGGGATCTCGCCCAGCAGCTTTCTGAAGATGCCGGCGAACTGCTGTTTCTCACCGACCGGATTCCCGAAGAGCGGGAGATCCCGGGGAGAATGGAAGTGGTCTCGGTTGGCCGCCAGCTCGAAAACGTGGCGATCAGCACGGCCCGCTGGACCTTCGACTCGGCCAGCGGAAGTGGACGCATCTATCTGCGGGTCCATAATCACGGAGCCAAAGCAGCCAGCTTCACGATCACGGGGCGCTCGGGAGAACAGGCGGTCTTCAGTCGCCCGATGAGTCTGAATCCCGGTGCTTCGGCGGGAATCGAAGTTCCTGTTCCCGGCGGACTGCAGACGCTGCTGCTCGATATCGACTATCCGGCGGACGGGCTGGCGATCGACAACCGCATGCTGCTCGTGGAGCCGAAGGTGCGGACAGTCCGTGTCGCCAACCTGCTTGCCGACGGCTTGCCCCGGCAGCTTGTCGAGCGAGTCCTGAAGATCATCCCCGATGTGGAAACCACCGCGGCGGATGAGGCGCACATCCGCATCGCTCCGGCGACCGATCTTCCCGAAGCGAATCCCGCGCTCACCTGGCTGGGGATCGGCCCGCTGAGCACGGCCGAATCGGATCAGAAGCAGGCAAAGGATCTGCTTGGCCCGTTCATCATCGAGCGGCAGCATCCGCTGATGGAAGGTATCCTGCTCGGCGGAGTCGTCTGGGGCGGCGTGCAACCCGTCTCGCTCAGCGTGACGCCGCTCGTCAGTGCGGGCAACATGCCGCTGCTGGCCCAGCTGCGGGGGACGCGTACGACCGCGTACCTCATGAACATCGACCTGGCGCGGTCGAACCTGAGCGAAAGCCCCGACTGGCCGATCCTGCTGACCAATCTGGTCGAGCGCCGCCGGGACGATCTTCCGGGACTGCGGCGCTGGAACTATCGGCTCGGCGAGGAGATTGCGTTGCGGCTGTTCGAAGGGGATGACCCTGCCGCCGACAAACCGCTGACGCTGAAACACAGCGAACGGACACGTTCGCTCACGCGCAGCAGCATCATCGAGCTTCCCCCGCTGGAAGAGACGGGGCTCTACGAACTGCGGACGGGAGACGAACTGGTCGGGCAGTTCGCGATCAACTTCGCTGATGCGGAGGAATCGGATCTCCGCCGCCTCGCTCCGGGCCGGCATGAACCGAAGGTCGCGGCGAAATCGACAACGATTGCCATCGATTCGCCGTTCTCGTGGGTGATTCTGATCGGAACGATTCTGATTCTGCTCGCGTTGTTTGCCGACTGGTATGTGCTCCGCCCGCGGAGGATCCACTGACACCCGGGCTCCTCGGGACGTGTCGCCGGCAGGCCGTCCCGACTTACCCTGATCTCTTGATAGAGTGCGTCGCCCATCATGCTCTCCTCATTCCCGATCCAGTTTCAGTATCCGGAACTGTTCCTGCTGGCGATTCCGCTGTGGTTCGCCTACCGCCGGTGGGGTGCGGAGCGGGGTGTCACCGGGGCCCTGCGGCTGGCCGTCCTGGCGGTGCTGCTACTGGTGCTGACCGGCCCGGAGATCCGGCTGGGGGGACACGGTCTCGACGTTGTGGTCGTTGTCGACCGTTCCCGTTCGATGCCCGCGGGCTCCGAGGCGCGAACCCGCGAGCTGATCCAGATTCTGCAGCGGGCACGCAAACCGGGAGACCGTGTCGGCATTGTCACTTTCGGCAGTCAGGGAGCGGTCGAGGAGATCCTGCGGGAAGAAGCCGAGTTCGCTGAATACACGCGGGAAATCCTGCCCGACGGGAGCGACCTGAACGACGCCCTGTTCAAGGCATTGAACCTCGTCCAGCTAAACCGCCCGGCAAGAATACTTGTCCTCTCGGATGGCGAGTCTAACGGCCCATCGCCGCTCTCGGCAGCCCGTCGCGCGCGGGAGATGAATGTTCCGATTGACTATCGCGTCTTCGAGCGCCAGCGGACTGGAGACGTGGCGATCGAGTCGCTGCAACTACCGGAGCTGGTCACGCCGCGCGAACCGTTCCAGTTCTCGGTGGCGATTTACTCCGACCGCGAGACCGAAGGCAAGGTGACCGTGCTGCGGAATGGCGAACCGATCGCCACGCGGACGCAGCCGCTCGGGCTGGGCTCGAACCGGCTCCTGTTTCGCGATCTGCTCGAAACCGGCGGCCTGCACAACTATGAGGTCCGGCTCGAAGTCGCGGATGACCCGCTGCTGGAAAACAATCGTGGTGCCGGCGTCGTCCAGGTCGAAGCCGGTCAACGGCTGCTCGTACTGAATGCCGACGGCCAGCCCGACAACCTCGTCCGCGCGCTCGAAGCCGGACGCATCCCGGTCGATGTCGCCGCCGCCAGCGCTCATCCCCTCACCCAGGATGCCCTCGACCGCTATCGCGCGGTGATCCTCGAAAACGTTCCCGCATCCGATCTCGGACGGCTCAAGATGGATCGGCTCGCCCAGTACGTCGAAGACCTCGGCGGCGGATTGATGCTGACGGGTGGTGAGCGCAGCTTCGGCACAGGAGGCTACTTCAAGAGCCCGCTCGAAGAGGTGCTGCCAGTCTCGATGGAGATGCGCGAGGAACACCGCAAGACACGACTCGCGCTGGCGATCGTGCTCGACCGCTCGGGAAGCATGACGGCTTCGGTCAGCGGCGGAAAAACAAAAATGGACCTCGCGAACCTCGGCACCGCCGAATGTGTGCGGCTGCTCTCGGCGGGGGACAGTGTCGCCATCATCGCCGTCGACAGTTCCCCGCACGTCATTCAGTCCCTCACGCCGGTCGACAATCCTGAGGACATCGCCGGCAAGGCGCTCGGCATCCAAAGCATGGGAGGGGGAATCTTCGTCTATGAGGGACTTGTCGCCGCGGGCAACGAATTGATCGATGCCGAGCAGAGCACCAAGCACATCATTCTCTTCTCGGATGCCGCCGACAGCGAAGAACCCGGCGATTACAAGAGGTTGCTGGCGAAGTATGAGGCGGCGGGAATCACCACCAGCGTGATCGGGCTGGGAACGAAGGTGGATGTCGATGCCCGGCTGCTGGAAGACATCGCGAAGCTCGGTAAGGGGAACATCATGTTCACCGAGGACGCGCAGGAGCTTCCGCGGCTGTTCACGCAGGACACGATGAGCGTCGCCCGCAGCAGCTTCGTCAAGAAGGACAGCGCCACCCAGCCGCAGGGCATTCCCGGGGCGCTGCTCCCCGATGCGCGATTGATTGGTGAACTGGGGAGCGGTGCCTTTCCGCCGGTAGATGGATACAACCTGAGTTACCTGAAACCGAACGCGACCATGGGGGCCGTCTCGCAGGATGAGTTCGCGGCCCCCTTCGCGGCCTTCTGGTACCGCGGGCTGGGGCGGGCCGTGGCGCTGACCGTCGAAGTGGACGGCCCGCACACCGGGCAGTTCGGAAACTGGGAGAACTACAGCGATTTTCTGATCACACATGCCCGCTGGCTGCTCGGCGGCGAGAATCCGGACGAGGCCTACGTCACCATCGCCCGCGACGGACAGGATGCGGTTGTCACGCTGGAGCTTGATCCCGAGCGAGCCTCGCTGCAGACAATCGAAGCCCCCACGTTGAATGTCGTCGTCCCTGGAAATGAGAGGGAAGAACTCGTGTCGCTCCCCTTCGAGTGGCAGGGGGCCAATACGCTGCAGGCCCGTTTCCGGCTGGGCCGGGCCGGAGCCTACCGGCCGCTGGTGCATCTGGGTGAGCGTCGTTTCGTGCGTGTTCCCGCGGTGACGCTCCCCTATTCGCCCGAATTCGTGCCCCGGATCGGCTTGCCGAGCGGAAGTGAAGTCCTCGCCTCGCTGGCGGAGCTGACAGGGGGCAAGCCGCGTGTCAGCCCGGTGGAAGTGCTGGCCGATCCGCCGCGAAACGCCGACACCCGTTCGCTGCTGCCGTTGCTGTTCATCCTGGCGATCGTGCTGCTGATCGTGGAGATTGCGGGTCGGCGGCTGTCGCTCTGGGAGAAGCTGGTGGATGCGGTGGCTCCGACTCCGGTCCCCGAGCCGATCCCGGCGACCACCAGCCGCCCGCGGCCGCAACAGCCGCCACGACGACAACCCCCCCCGGCGAAAGCGCAACCGGCAGCGAGTTCTCCGGCCAAGCCGGCTCCGACTCCCACCCCGGCGGAAACCGCGGCCCCGAACACCGCCGACATCTTCAGCCAGGCGAAGCAGCGAGCCCGAAGGCGGCATTGAGATGCGATGAAGGAGCGTGTCCGGGCAGCCGTCGTGAAGCCGGGCGCGCGTCGGATTCTCCGGCATTGGACTTGAGCCATTTTGGAGAATCGGGTATTCAGCCCGCTCGCACATATCACGACGAGATTCTCGAATTCATTTCCTCCGCTCTCAGGCGGCGTGCCCTCCGTCTGTTCGGCGGCTCGACCGGGGCACCGTTCGCATGCCGCAAACAAGCGCGGCATATCTGCGATCGCATCAATCATCCCTTCGTCGAGAAGAGCTTTGGAGGCTGGGGCCATGCGTACCCTCTGGCTGGTAACTGCGTTCATCGCCGGATCTGCCGCGTCTCTCCTGGCAAAGGAGACCCGCTTTCCGTACGAAGCCACCGTGCAATCGGAAGAGTACGCCCGCAGCGGCCCTGGAACGCGATACTATCCCACCAGTCGCCTCAAGCCGGGCGATCGCGTGACCGTTCATCGTCACGACCCGGGGGGCTGGTATATGATCGCGCCTCCTCCGGGAAGCTTCAGCTGGATTCCCGAACGCTACGTCGACCGCACCGGCCCCAAGACCGGCGTGGTGAACGCGAACAACGTCGTCGTCCGCGTCGGCAGCTATCAGAGCGACATCCGCGACGTCGAACAGCGGCGGCTCTCCAAGGGAGACGAAGTCCAGCTGCTCGGACAGAAGACCCTCGAAAGCGAAAAGGGAGCCGAACGCTGGTATCAGATCGCGCCGCCGCGCGGCGAATACCGCTGGATTCCCGGACAGGCGCTCGCGCAGGGAAATCTGGCGGCCACCACTCCCGCGGCCTCTCCTTCGAACCCCGCCGCTCCCGGAAGCAAACCGGCGAAAGACGGAGGTGCGAACTCGAAACGGCCGGTCGAAGCAGATCCCTTCGCCGAGTTCGCCAATTCGACCGCTCCCTCTCCCTCGGGCAATTCGCGTCCGCGGGTCACGCTCGAAGACGAAGAAGCGCTGATTGCCCGCTCCGGTCCGACTGCCGAGGAGCTCGCGCAACAGCGGGCGAGCCTCCGGCAGCTTGACGAGCGACTCAGTGAGATCCTCGCTCAGGACGCGTCCCGCTGGAACTTCGGCGAACTCGAACAGGCATACCGGCAGCTCCGCTCGCAGGCCTCCGGCCCCGCCATTCAGCGACAGGTCGACCTGCGTCTCGCCACTCTCGACGAATACAAGCAGCTCAAGCGCGACTACGAAGAGTTCGTGAATCTGACGGCTCAGACAACGCAGCGAGAAATGCAACTGCTGTCGATTCAGCGGAACCAGGGAGGACAGACGACGCACCGGCCGGTCACTTCCACGGGAACCGGTCGGCTCGCACCGGAACCGGATTCACGCGTTTCTCCCCCGTCTCAACCGGAGTCCCCGCCGAAACCGCAGACCTATCGCTTCGATGGTGCCGGGATCATTCAGCGGGCGACACCCCGGTTCGCCGGTGCTCCCCGCTATGCTCTGGTCGCTCCCGGTGGTCGACTCCTCGCACTGCTCAAGGCGCAACCCGACACGCAGCTCGAGCCGTACGTCGGCCGCTCGATGGGAATCAACGGCCCCCGCTCGTTTGATCGTTCACTCGGGATCGACGTGATCGAGGTCCGCGAAGTGACCCCCGTCAAGCTGGTGCCGTAACCAGCGTTGTCTTGTCAGATAGCAACGTCAGTCCCGCATTCCCGGATGACACAACGGAAGAAGGCACAGACAGGGCTTCTGTCTGTGCCTTCCTGTTTTCCCGGTCCGTCAGCGATCCGCCTTATTCGGCGATCTTCTCGCCGCTCGCCACCAGCCACGGCAACGGTGCCCCCGCCGGCGGGAGCTTGACCAGTTCAATGCCGGTGACTTCGGGATGCTGCAACACCTCCGCCAAAGCTTCCGGTGAAGGCTCGCTGTCGAGATTCAGCACAGCGATGGAATCTCCGCCCGGCTCAGGCCGCTCGCGGCCAAGAGCCATGTGGGCAATGTTCACCTGGTGCTTGCCCAGGATCGTGCCGATGTAGCCGATCAGTCCGGGCACATCGCGGTGGCGATAGATCAGCAGCAGGCCGTCGAGATACGCATCGAGGCTGAAGGGGCCGAGCCGCACCAGCCGCAGGAACTGGCGTCCGAACACCGTCCCCGCCGCTGTCAGTTCTCCCTGATCGGTCACGACGGTCGCGCGGATCATTGTCGAGAAGTCGGAGACTTCCGAGGAAGAGGTCTCGGTGATCTCGATCCCCCGCTCGTGCGCCAGCAACTCGGCATTCACGATGTTCACGTGCTCATCGAGGGCCGATTCGAGCAGACCGCTGGCGAAGGCCGAGGTGATCAGCTTCGTCTTCTTCGTCGCGGCTTCCCCACGAAAGTGGATCGCCGCCGATTTGACGTTCCCCGACTTGTTCTGCTGCGCGAGGAGCAGACCGAGCCGGCGCCCCAGGTCGAGGTACGTCCGCATGTCCTCCATCTCGGCTCCGGAGATGGGGGCCATATTGACGGCGTGCCGGACTTCGTTGCGGATCAGGAAGCCGGTGATGATCTCGGCGGCTTCGAGGGCAACGGACTCCTGGGCTTCATCGGTCGACGCACCGAGATGCGGGGTCGCGAGGACGCCGGGGAGCTTCAGCAGCCGGGAACCTGCCGGCGGCGGTTCCTGGACGAAGACGTCCAGCGCCGCTCCGGCGACATGTCCCGATTCGATCGCGTCGGCGAGTGCCTCTTCATCGACGATCCCGCCCCGGGCGCAGTTGATGATCCGCACCCCCTTCTTCATCTTCGCGATCCGCTCGGCATTGATCAGGCCGCGCGTCTCGTCGGTCAGCGGCGTGTGGACTGTCAGGTAATCACACAGCGGAATCAGCTCATCCACGTCGCGATACAGCGTGATGCCCTGCTCGGCGGCACGCTCGGCCGACAGGAACGGATCGTAGCCGATGACCTTCATTTCGAGGCCGATGGCGCGGCGGGCCACACTCAGGCCGATCCGGCCGAGCCCCACCACGGCGAGCGTCTTGCCGGCGAGCTGCGTGCCGGTGAACTTCTTGCGGTCCCACTTCCCTTCCCGCATGCTGGCGGCCGCCGGGGCGATGTTCCGCGACAAAGCCATCAGCATGGCGAGGGTGTGCTCCGCGGTACTCGTTGTGTTCCCGGCGGGCGTATTCATCACGACGATCCCTTCGCGGGTCGCCGCATCGAGGTCGATGTTATCGACCCCCACCCCCGCGCGGACGATCACCTTCAACCGCCGCTGATCCTTCAGCAGTTCCGAAGTCAGCGTCGTACCGCTGCGGATGATGATTCCGTCTGCCTCTTTGAGAGCCTCGCGCACCCCCTCCGGAGTCAATCCCGAGCGGACATCGACCCGAATGCCCGGCGTCTCTTCCAGAATCCTCAGTCCCGCCTTCGAAAGGCTGTCGGTGATCAGCACGTTAAACATCAGTGGTTTCCAGTCGAAATCAAATGTGGCCGGCCTCGTCACTGGCGGCGGTCTCAATCCCCGCTGCGAAATCGCACCCCGCGGGGAGAATGCTTCGCTCCGCCCCTGAACTGTTCAGTGCACGCGAAAGAGGCCTGTCGCTAAGCATAAGCCGCCATCACCCAGCGCCAAGTCCAACCGCCACTGTGAATCCCCACGCTTCGCGAAATTGCCCGAAGGAACGGGCCGCAGGAGTCGAAAGGTCCGCCGGAGAGCTGTCTCCCGCGACGAAATCCCCCTTTCCCCGTTACCGCTCCTTCACGCGTCGCTGCTGCCGTTCGTGGAAACGAGGAACTGGCGCACGCGGGACTTTCTCCAGCGGGCCAGCCGGGGGAGTCGAAACCCGAACAGTCATCCATCCTAACCAGAGACGAAAGAATGCCTTGCGACCACTGAACCATCCACAGGAGGCCCTCTCCGCCCCTTATCATGGCGGGCGGAGGGTCCGCTTGACCAGATTCGGGAAGCGATCTATAGTTCGCGGCGCGATCCCCCCGGAGAAATGCCCCACGAACGATGAGAGAGACGATTGCTGATTTCCTGATCGATTCCGGTACCTGTTTCCGACGGCTCCAGACAGCAGTGCCCTTTGCGCTCGCCGTCTGCCTTTTGGCCACGACCGGATGCGCGACGGCCCGGAGCTCCGACACCGCCCGTACCGCCACCGAACAGCTCCTGATTTCGAATGCGGTCGACCAGGCCATCGCCAAGATCGACTTTACGCCGCTGGCCGGCCGGGCCGTCTATCTCGAAGAAAAATACATCGACGGGGCGGACCGAAACTATCTGATCGCTTCCCTCCGCCATGCCGTTCTCGCGTCGGGATCGCGGCTGGTCACGAAAATTGAGGATGCCGATCTTGTCCTCGAGGCCCGCAACGGCGGGCTCGGCACCGACCGTCTGGACCGGTTTGTCGGTATGCCGAAAGTCGATGTCCCCATGGTGCTGCCGATCGGGATTCCGGAGGTGCGGCTGTTCAGCCGGACGACGCAGACGGGCACCGTCAAACTTGGCCTGATCGCTTACGACGCCAAGACGCGTGAACTCCTGGGCGACGGCGGCGTGACCCTCGCACAGTCGAATGATCACAAGCTTTACCTGCTGGGAACCGGCCCCTACACCAGCGGCACCGTACATAACGAAGTGCTCGAAGCGACTGGAGAAGATCAGTTGCCGCTGCCCGTGAAGCCCCTGGCTTCCGGTCTGCGCAAGCTGGCCGGCGGTCGCCCCCGACCGGAGCCGGTCACCCCCGTGGTCTTCGAGGAGCGCGAAGGAGACTCCGCGAAGAAAAAGAAAATGGCGGAGAAGGAGAAGCCGGATGCGGATGCCCAGGCATCCGAGGCCAAACCGGACACCAAATAGGCCGTCACCGACGGCTCCCCAGCCGTTTCCGAGGGACAGAACCGGAAATCTCGCGGCTGGCCCTCTCTTCGCAGGCCGACTATGATTGACGGGAGAATGCGCGCACGTGCGTCCCCGAACCTCTTCGGCGTGGACCAGACAGGGGCAAACCGCTCTGCCTCCAGAGGGTGATTCGAACGGGCCTGTCGTCCGTCGGTGCCTCGCGTGTGACCTGACGGTTGATTCTTCTGTACGCTGGACGCGGCCTGCCTGATGAGTGATGGAATGGCGACACCTGCCCTGCTCCCCCTGTTTGGCGATCTGACTCGCGCGCAACTCGCCGAATGGTGCGCCGCGCAGGGAGTGCCCGCCTACCGGGCGGATCAGATTCGCCGCTGGGTCTTCGGCAAGCGGGTCAGCGATTACGAGGCGATGAGCGATCTTCCCGCCGCGCTGCGCGAGCGTCTTACCGAAAGCTATTCGCTCTTCGCCTCCGAGATCGTCGCGCACCAGCGGGCATCGGATGCGACGGAAAAACTGCTTCTCCGCATGCGCGACGGCAGCCATGTTGAATGCGTGCTGATGCGCGAAGAAGATCGTCGCACCATCTGCATCAGCACCCAGGTCGGCTGCGCGATGGGTTGCGTGTTCTGCGCCAGCGGCATGCTGGGCGTAAAGCGCAATCTCTCGCCAGGCGAAATTCTCGAACAGGTCCTGCGTCTCGACCGGCTTCTCGGTCCCGAGGAACGCATCACGAACATCGTCGTGATGGGCATCGGCGAACCGCTCGCGAATCTGAAGGGACTTCTTCCCACCCTCGAAAATGTGAACGACAAGGGGGGAATGGGACTGGGAGCCCGCCGCATCACCATCTCGACCGTCGGACTCCCGGAGAAGATTCGTGAACTGGCCCGCGTGGGCAAGAGCTACAACCTCGCGGTTTCGCTCCATGCCCCCAACGATGCCCTGCGGACGCAGCTCGTGCCGGTGAACGAGAAGATCGGAATTCAGGCGGTGCTCGATGCGGCGGACGACTTCTTCGCTCAGACCGGTCGCCGGGTGACGTACGAGTACGTCCTGCTGGGCGGATTGAATGATGGTGCCGAGCACGCGCGGGAACTCGCCGGGCTTCTCTCGTCCCGGAATGCGCACGTGAACCTGATCCCGATGAACCGGATTGAAGGTCTTCCCTTCCAGGAGCCGAGCGAAGAGCGGAAGCGGCGGTTCGTCGCCATTCTTGAGCAGGCCGGTGTGGCGGCGACAATCCGCAAGCGGAAAGGGGCCGACATCGACGCCGCGTGCGGCCAGTTGCGGCTCCAGCAGGAACGCGCGGCGGCGAAGTCGCTGCTGCCGATCACTTCCTGATAGCAGTCGCACTCCACGGGCATGCCCACTGGTCAGTCCACCGGCGGCACAGGCCGCATGCTCGAACAAGTTTGCTGCCGCCGACACTCCTGATTGCCGGGTACTGCGGCGAGGGACACTCCCCGCGCAGCACGACACGCGAAACGCGAACAGGGAAGCGGGAAAGAGGGACCGGGAAAACTTCCCGCCAGTGCAGGAGCAGCCGCGGACTGCTCAACCGCTGTCCGGAGGGTGGCAACTGCTCACCGCGTTCAAGACCGCAGTGGACAGCGCCACCCGGTGGCTACGTTGATCGTGGCCAATTGATTGCCGGGCGAGCTTGTGTGTTGTGAATGCATTCCCATTGTAGTCGATCGACGGGTCGAGTCAAATCTTTCGTCCTGCGCAGTCCCCCTGAATGTGCCGACTTTACTCACGTAACTCCATTCTGAAGTGGCTGCCAGTTTGGCAGGGGTTCCATGGGAGGACGGCGGAACGGTCGCCGCACTGGCAGGGAGATACGCAAGAATCGAAATCCGTAATTAACTCTGTGCCAATGACTTGCAACACAATAACAAATCAGGCACGGAATATGCATTGGGCGGCGGCTGTTCTCCGAGGTCTCTGACAGCCTCTCGGGTAGATCCTGCATCCATAGAAGACAGTCTCACGGCGTTGAGGAGGGTTTGATGGCGAAGAAGGCAGCAACTGCGACAGCGACCAAGAGCAGCGTGAAGATTGTGCCCCTGGGAGATCGGGTCGTTCTGCGACGCGAAGATCCGGAAACCACCACATCGGGCGGCATCGTGCTCCCCGACACGGCGCGCGACAAGCCCCAGAAGGGAGAAGTCATTGCCGTCGGGGACGGGCATCAGACGAAGGATGGCAAGAAGCATCCGCTGACGGTGAAGCCGGGCGACCGCGTGATCTTCAGCTCTTATGCGGGTGACGAGATCAAGCTCGACGACGAGACGCTGCTGCTGATGCGCGAGAGCGACATTCTCGCCATTTTCTAACGGGGCGCGGGGGCCAACCCCCTCATCGACCTTCCTGGGGACTCCCGGCGGAGTTCGGCGGCGTGGAACGCCCGATCGCCAGGAGCATCCTGCCGTATCCCGCATTCGAAACGATTTGCAAGCACACTAGAGGAGAGATGTTCTCATGGCAAAGATGATTGCCTTTGATCAAGAGGCCCAGGAAAAGATGCGGCAAGGTGTCAGCAAGCTGGCCCGCGCCGTCCGCGTGACGCTCGGCCCCAAAGGGCGGAACGTGATCCTGCAGAAGAGCTTCGGCTCACCCACCGTGACCAAGGACGGCGTCACCGTCGCCCGCGAAATCGAGCTCGCCGACAAGTTCGAGGACATGGGCGCCCGCATGGTGAAGGAAGTCGCCAGCAAGACCTCCGACGTCGCGGGTGACGGCACCACCACCGCCACCATCATGGCCGAAGCCATCTACAACGAAGGTCTGCGGGCCGTCGTCGCCGGCGTCAGCCCGATCGAGATGAAGCGCGGCATGGACAAGGCGGTCGAAGAGATCATCGCCAAGCTGCAGGAAATGTCGATCGAATGCCGCACCAAGAAGGCCATCGCCCAGGTCGCCACGGTCGCCGCCAACGGTGACACCGAGATCGGCAACATCCTCGCCGACGCCATGGAGCAGGTCGGTAAGGACGGCGTGATCACCGTCGAGGAAGGCAAGAGCCTGAAGACCGACTTCACCGTCGTCGAAGGGATGCAGTTCGACCGCGGTTACCTGTCGCCGTACTTCGTCACCGATCCGCAGTCGATGGAGTGCGTCCTCGAAGACTGCTTCGTGCTGATCCACGAGAAGAAGATCAGCAACGTGAAGGATCTCGTCCCGGTACTCGAGAAGGTCGTGCAGGCGGGCAAGCCGCTGCTGATCGTCGCCGAGGACGTCGAAGGCGAAGCCCTGGCAACGCTCGTCATCAACAAGCTCCGCGGCACCTTCCGCGTTGCCGCCGTGAAGGCTCCGGGTTACGGCGATCGCCGCAAGGCGATGCTGCAGGATCTCGCCATCATGGTCGGCGGCCAGGCGATCTTCGAAGACCTGGGCATCCAGCTCGAGAACGTCCAGCTGTCGGATCTCGGCCGCGCGAAGAAGGTGATCGTCGACAAGGACAACACGACGGTCATCGAAGGGGCCGGCAAGACCGCGGACATCAAGGCCCGCATCGACCAGATCCGCCGCGAGCTGGAGAACTCCACCAGCGATTACGACCGCGAGAAGCTCGAAGAGCGGATCGCGAAGCTGTCGGGTGGTGTCGCCCAGGTGAACGTCGGAGCGGCCACTGAGAGCGAGATGAAGGAAAAGAAGGCCCGCGTCGAAGACGCCCTGCACGCCACGCGGGCGGCGGTCGCCGAGGGAATCCTGCCGGGCGGCGGTGTCGCCCTGCTGCGGGCTTCCCGCGCGGTTGCCAACACGAAGCTCACCGGCGACGAGAAGGTCGGCTTCGAGATCATTCTCCGCGCCTGCCGTGCTCCGGTGACCCAGATCGCCAACAATGCGGGCGTTGACGGTGGCGTTGTCTGCGAGAAGGTCCTCGAACAGTCGGGGAACATGGGCTACAACGCCGCCGCCGACAAGTACGAGGACATGGTGAAGGCCGGGATCATCGACCCGACCAAGGTCACCCGCACCGCCCTGCAGAACTCGGCGAGCGTCGCGACGCTGCTCCTGACCAGCGAAGCCCTTATCGCCGAGATGCCGAAGAAGGAAAAGAAGGCAGGCGGCGGCGACCACGACATGTACTAAGCGGTCGCAGCACGACGCTTTCGCGCAAGTGACGAAGCCCCGGGTGGTCCTCATGGATCACCCGGGGCTTTTTTGTTGCCGACGCCGCATCGTGAGAACAATCCTCCTGCCCTCCACAAATCAGCCGATGCAGCTTCAATCCCCGCGACTCATGCCGCACGCTGGCAGCTTCCCGCTGCGGGTGTCTATAATCGGCAGTCGGTCTTTCTGTCCCTCCTCCAGGTCCCTTTCACAGGTAGAGTAAACGTGCCCCGGGAAAAAGTGGTGCTGGCGTACAGCGGCGGACTCGATACGTCGGTCGCCGTCAAATGGCTTCAGGAAACCTACAACTACGACGTGATCACGTTCACCTGCGACCTGGGGCAGGGACGCGAGCTCGATACGATCAAAGAGAAAGCCCTCAAAACCGGGGCGATCGAGGCCATCGTCGAGGACGTCCGCAACCTGTTCGTGGACATCTTCGTCTGGCCGTCGCTGCGGGCGGGCACCCTCTATGAAGGCAAGTATCCCCTCGCAACCGCTCTCGGACGCCCGCTGATCGCCTGGCGGATGGTCGAAGTCGCCAAGGAGCACGGGGCCGTCGCTGTCGCCCATGGCTGCACCGGCAAGGGGAACGACCAGGTCCGCTTTGACGTCTCGGTGCAGACGCTGGCTCCGCAGTTGAAAGTCATCGCCCCGGTTCGCGAATGGCGCTGGACCCGCACGGAAGAACTCGAGTTCGCCGCGAAGCACGGCATCGAGGTCCAGGCAACCAAGCAGAGCATCTTCAGCGTCGACCAGAACCTCTGGGGTCGCTCGATCGAGGCGGGGGTGCTCGAAGATCCCTGGGTCGAACCACCGCCGGAAACCTATCAGTGGACCGTCGATCCGCGCGAGGCTCCCGACACGCCGCTCGAAATCGAGATCGAATTCGACCAGGGCATCCCCACGCATCTTGACGGCACCAGCATGGACGGCGTGCCGCTGATCGAGAAGCTGAACGAGCTCGGCGGCGCGCACGGCGTCGGCCGCATCGACCACGTCGAGAACCGTCTGGTCGGCATCAAGAGCCGCGAGATCTACGAAGCTCCCGCCGCGATGATCCTGCACAAGGCGCATCAGGAGCTCGAATTCCTCACGCTCAGCCGCCAGGCGCAGCGGTTCAAGAGCTACGTCAGCCAGGTCTGTGCGGATATCGTCTACGACGGCCTGTGGTTCAGCGCCTTCCACAAGGATCTGATGGCCTTCGTGGAGAGCAACCAGCGGTACGTCAGCGGCACCGTTCGCGTGCAGCTTTACAAGGGGAACATCACCGTCACCGGCCGCAAGAGCGAGCACAGCCTCTACAGCCCGTCGCTCGCGACGTATGAGGAAGGAGACGAATTCCCGCACGATACGGCGGTCGGGTTCATCAAGATCCACGGTCTCGCCCAGCAGACGCAGGCGCGACAGCAGCTGCTGAAAGGCGAACCGAGCGTTCGCCCGGCGCGGATCGTCCCGCCGTCGGAGCACTAGGCCGCTCGCAGCCACTCGCCGCGTCAGGGAACGTCTGCCGTCTCCCTGACGCGGCGTTCTTTTTGAAGACGAGGAGCCATGAAGTCCAAATCGGTGCTGATCACCGCGTTCGACCCGTTCGGATCGTGGCAGACCAATTCCAGTGCCCTCTGCCTGCGCGAACTCGTTCGCGATCTGCCCTGCGGGCTCGACGTACAGACGCGGATCTATCCCGTGGACTTCGCGATTGTTCGCGAGCAACTGGCGGCGGATCTTCGGGCCGACTTTGATTTCGCGATCCATCTCGGCCAGGCGCAGCAGACCGGCCGGGTCCGGCTGGAATCGATCGCGGTCAACGTCGGCGGAACGCCGGGACAGCCCTCCGAGGAGTTCACCTCGCTGGTCCCCGGCGGGCCGGTGGCGTTTCAATCGCCGCTGCCGCTCGCCGACTGGGCGGTCCATCTACGGGGCATGGGGATCCCGGCGTATGTGTCGTTCCATGCCGGGACGTACCTGTGCAACGCGACGCTCTACTGGAGCCACCTGTTCGCCGAGCAGGCGGGCCTGCGGACCCGCTCGTGCTTCATCCACCTTCCGCTCGACGTGTCCCAGATCGTCGGGCAGACAACCGACTGGCCCACGCTCCCGTCCTCGGTAGCGGCAAAAGCCGTGCGTGTGGTGCTGGAGCGGTTGGTTAGACTTTAGGCTATAGGCTATAGACTTTAGGCGCGGGGGATTGGATATCACCTGGAACGCGCGGGGACGAATTGGTTCCCGCGCCGCGGGTGGTCCGATGTACCGCCTGTAGCCGACGTACAATCAATAATGCCCGCAACCTATGATATAGGTTGCGGGCATTGGTCATAAGGGACAATCCGTTTAGCCGCGTCCCAGCGGGACGCGGTTTTGCGGGATTGAGTATCGAACGCACGTCCGGCTGGGACGCGGCTGAACGTCATGAGGGGCGATAAGCAGCGAACTCACATAACCGCGCTCGCTACGTGAGGGAGCGAAGAACCTCACCCTCATCCTGTACGCGCCCCTATGTCAACGCACTTAGCCCCTGGACCCTAGAGCCTAAAGTCTAAAGTCTAGAGCCTACCTACCGCCTCAGGCCGTTTCTTCCGGATAGTGGCTGAGGTTCAGCGTGTCGGCGGGGACCATCTTTTCGTTCTTGGCATCCCAGCCCATCATGCGGCTCGAACGCCACGATTCGTTGGCCATGTTGACCGCCACGACACCGGCCATGCCCAGTTCCACCGGGCAGTTGAGCGGTTCGCCGTTGCGCAGGTGGTTGTGCAGGTTCGTATGGTGCAGGCTGATGTCTTCGCCGCCGGTTTTCTGGTGCGTTTCGAGCACCTTGCCGTCCTTGTCCTTCGCCACCCAGCCGGTGGGAGTGAAGTACAGCGTCCCGCGGTAACCGCGAATGAGGTGATCGATCCCCACGCGATTGCTCATCGTCCCGAGGACATAAACGGTCATCCCCCGCGGGTACTCGCAGATCATTTCAAAGTTGTCGGGGAGGTCGCGTCCGTCCGGCCACTGCCAGATGCCTCCCATACCGACCACCCGCCGCGGATAGAGCAGCTTGCACGCCTTCATGATCCGCGTGATGCGGTGGATGAAGAGATCGGTGGCGATCCCGCCTGAGTAGACCGAGTAGTTCCGCCATTCGAAGTAGTGGTGCGGGTTCCAGTCAATTTTCGGCGCGTTGCCGAGCCAGGCGTCCCAGTCGAGATCAGCCGGTTTCGGCTGGTTTTCGTTCAGGTTCGGATCGCGCCACGGTCCCTGGTTGTAGCGGCGGACGTATTCAATCTGGGCCTGGACCACCTGTCCGAGCACCCCCTGCTCGATCGCCTTGGCTGCCGAACTGTAACTGTCGTCCGACATCGCCTGCACGCCGACCTGCAGCGGAAGACCGGTCTCCTTCTGCTTCTTCATCACCGCCTGGGCCTGCGGGATGCTGTGCGTCATCGGCTTTTCGCAGTAAACCGCCTTGCCGGCATCCATCGCATCGATCGTCATCTGGGCATGCCAGTGCTCGGGCGTGGCGATGTTGATGTAGTCAATCTCCTTGTTCTCGAGGAGCTTGCGGTAGTCGGTGTAGGCCTTCGTGTTGAGCTTGGCGGCCCCGGCCTCGGCCCGCGTCTTCCAGCAGTCGGCAACGCCGAGAAACTCCAGGTTGTCTTTCTCCTTGAGGTTCGCGCACGCATTGATGTGCGCGTTCCCCATGCCGCCGGCACCGATGAAGCCAATCCGGATCCGGTCATTCGCCCCGAGGACGCGGGCATAACTGCTGGCGGTCCAGCTGACGGCGGTGGCGGCAGCACCGGTCGCGGCAAGAAACGAGCGGCGGGAAACAGTTCTCTCGACGGTCATCCAGTCGATCTCCTGATGCAGTGTGTCCGGGATCACATCCCGTAAGGAGTGATTGATGTCAGAACTTCAGGATAGCAGCCCGCAGGCGGGGCGGCAAACGCCACAAGCACGCCCGGGACGTTCACCCGGCGGGTCCCGGCCCGGTGTCGGGCGCATACCGCGCGGGGGGCGATTGCATTCATTTCGGGCCTCAAGTACCGTTGAGTAAAGGGAATACCGGTCGCGATGCAGGAAACGGCAAGGGAGACGCTTGTGATACGCAGAGGATGCCTGCTGCTGGCAGGATGGGGAATTTTGCTCGCCGGTTGTGGGGGCCCTGCCGGCGAACCGGGGAGCCGCGAGGCCGCGCAGATGGTGCTCGCGCAAAAAGGGACATTCATCCCCTATGGCTCCAGCCTCACCGTCCGCTCGCCCGACAGAATCCCCTCCGGGGAATTCGCCGTCCAGAGAGTCTCGCTGAAGCAAGCGCGACTCACCCGGGCGAATCTCGAGCTGCTGAAACCGCTCACAAGGCTCGAAGCTCTCGACCTGCAGGGGACGGGCCTCACGAACGCCGGACTGGCGGAACTCGCCGGGCTGACCAATCTTCGCGAACTGGTCCTCTATCAAACCGGCGTCACCGATGCCGGACTCGTGCATCTGCAGGGGATGAGACGCCTCGAACGGCTCGACCTCTCCTACACTGCCGTGACCGACAAGGGACTCGAAGCGCTCGCCGGATTGAGGAACCTGAACTCGCTGTTCCTGTTCGGCACCCAGGTCACCGATGAAGGAATCAACACGCTGAAGAAATCGCTCCCGAAACTTCAGGTGCATCGCTGAAAGCGGGAATCGCGGCCCCCGGGCCGTCGCGGCAGCACGGGAGGATGAGACCGCGGGTCAGACGGTTTCCTCGTCCTCAACGACCGGAGAACGGCTCGGCATCCGCCAGCTTGCCGGATCCTGGCGGTAATAGTCGCGAAGCACCTCGTACAGTTCCGGGTGACGGTGCCTGAGGGCGGGTGCCCGCTCGAAAAAGCATTCGGTGATGACCGCAAAGAACTCCGCCTCATTGGTCGCCCCATACGGATCGATCAACGTTCCGCGGCCTCGTTCGACGTTGCGGACAAGGTTCCGGAACTCCGCTCCGACGACCTGTTCCCAGCGACGAAACTGCGACTCGTTCTCGAGCGGCGGCGTGCCGTTCACTGGCCCGTCGAGCATATCCAGTTGATGCGCGAATTCGTGAAGGACCAGGTTTCGCCCGGGCGACTGGCGGCGACCGCCGGCGAGGACTTCATCCCAAGCCAGCACCACCGGCCCGCGATACCACGCTTCACCATAGCGCGGCTCATCCCCTTCATGAACGACCCCATCCGGGGCGACGCGCTTCTCGGGGACAAGATAGATGTCGGGATAGATCAGAATCGATAAGACCTGCGGATAGAAATCGTGCTCGATCCCCAGCAGAAGCAGACAGGCGAGGGCCGCAATAGTCACCTGCATCTCCTCGGTGACGGTCACACCAGCGCAGCCTTCCCAGTTCTTCTCGGCGATGAAGATCCGCAGCAGCTCACGCAGCCGGATGCGCTCCTCCTCGGTCAGGCAGACGTCATGCCAGACGTTCCGCTCGATGATCCGCTCCCACTCCGCAGGGAAGGGCGATTCGAGAATGCGACTGCGGCGACGATTGCGAAACCAGCGGAACATTGTCACAAACCAGTCAAGGTGAGCGTTGCCCCCGCGGACATTTGCGGGGAATCCAGATTGCTGCGCGAACAACCGCGGCTTTCCAACCGGGAACCGGGAGCGATCTCGTCTGCGGCGGTCACTCCATTCTAGGCGCGAAGCGGCCTCGCGAGTGCTCCGGGCCGCCAATTGGCAGCCGAACTGCCGAACGAATCTGACGATTTCAACATTCGAAAGAAGCTGAACCGATGCGATTGTTTGAAGGGACTCCCTGGGACCGCCCGCCGCGTTGCGAACGCTGCGGAGAACTTGAGAGCGATTGCCAATGCCCGCCGGAGCCCCCCGCGCGGAACCTCGTCCCGCCGGAGAAGCAGACGGCCCGGCTGGCGATCGAACGGCGGAAGAAAGGCAAGGTGGTGAGTGTCATCCGCGGTCTCGCCGCCGCCGACAACGATCTGCCCGCGCTGCTCACCCGCCTGAAAAACGCCTGCGGCGCCGGAGGAACGATCGAAGGGGACGAAATCGCCGTTCAGGGAGAACATCTCCCCCGCATCCGCACGATTCTCGAAGAGATCGGCTACCGCGTCCGCGGATGATCGGGCCGCGTGAAAACACCACGAGCACGTCCCCTGCATAAGGACGTGCTCGCGGAGGGTTTTCCCGATCAGGGCAGGCACGCCCTTCTCAGCGCGATGCGCGGCGGGTGTCGACGTGCGAGCGTTCGCGGGCCTGGTACAGGCGGGGCGGTCCGCCGGTACTCGGCGTCAGCACCTCGGAGTAGGATCCGGCCGGGAGTGTATAGAACTCGTAGCCCGCGGGAGACTCCCGGCGGTACAGCAGCGGATGGGCGATCTCAAACTTGTGAGTCTCGCCCGGGCGGAGACGGTACGGCTCGCTCCAGCCGCTGTACGGGCCTCGCGTCTGGTAAACGAACACTTCTTCGCTGCGGTTGGTGATGACCACCCCCGCCGGAGCAAAGCGCGCTGTGAGGAACGGAGCCTCCCAGCGAGCCGCCGCGACGCGGAGCTTCGAATTGCCGATCTCCACATCCGGAATCACGACCTGCGAGGCGGGGCCTCCCCGCGTCCATTCTTCCCATCCCTCGGCGAAGATCTCCTTCAGGCGGTTGACGTCAATCGTCGGATCCTGCGGCTGATAGTCGGGAACATAACGGGCCGTCGCCGTCAGCTTCGGATCCTCGCCCCATTCGAGCGTCAGGGCACGTGTCGTGTTCGTCGGCCGGACCAGTTTCGGATTCGCGGGCTGCTCGATGCCGAAGGTCACCTCGGCATACCGCAACCATTTCTTCGCATCACTCTTCGGCTTGATCGAGATGCCGATCGTCAGACCGGGAACTTCAAAGGCGAACTGCCCCGTACTCCCGGAGCGTGAGCTGACTCCCACCGGCTGGGTGAGGATCAGTTCCGCCGAGATCTGCACATCGTCGCCGTACTGTTTCAGGTCGGGCAGGATCTCCGCCATTGTCTTCGGATCGGCGAGGCGTTCGAAGGCCCGCACCGGAGTATCAAGCACATTGACCCGGGCCATGTCCGCCGAGATCAGCAGTTGCGACATCGGCTGCAACACCTGCGGAGCGATGCCGACCTGCAGGTGCGGCGTGGCCGGGATCTCAGCCACTCCCGGCCCCACCGGAGGTGCCCACATCGGCTGCGGCGGCGCTTTTCGCGGATCGGGTGCCGCGACGGTCATCCCCATCACGATCGAGATTCCGTTCGCATCGGTCGCAATGTCCTGAGCCCAGGCGCGGACGCGCGGCTGATAGACGGGCATCGGCCAGATCCCGCCGGCAAGACGATCGACCTCGGCGAGTTGCAGCTGACTTTCGAGCTGCGCGAGCAGCGTCGGGACGACGCGCACCACTTCCGCCTCGATGCGACTCTTGCTGCCGTAGAGGCCGCTGACCAGCCCATTGGTGACGCGACCTTCGGTCATGCCGAGCCCGCGGGTGGACACGCCAGCCGGAGACGAGACGGAGAAGTTATCCGGCGGGATGCTGAACCACGTATTGAGCAGTTGCAGCCGAATCCGCCCCTGGTCGATGTAGGGCCGCACATCGAAGCTCAACCAGATCGGATAGCGGTGCGCCGCGTAGATGCCGATCGGACCGGCGACCGCCGAGCGACGTCCGCCCGAAACATAAGTCGCGCCGATCGACAACTGCAGGTTCTGCAGTTGCAGTTGCACGTTCACCCGGCCGGGAGCATATGCCTTGACCTGGGCCCGGCTGATCTGGCCCGTGTAACTGATTCCCGAGAACTGCACGCCGAAGGTGTGCCCTTCGGCGGTCGTCGAGTCGTAGATGTCGGGGAGCATGCCGGTGAGCATGCCGGCGGGAATGGCTTGCGGAATGACATCGCTGAGGACGTCGAGCGCTTCGTTTCCGAGGCGGACATAGATCGCCTGCGGAATGTGCAGGGCCGGAACGAACGGCACCGAAGACGCCGCCGGAGCGGCGGTGCCGGGAGCTGTCGAAGGTGTCCGCCCCGCCGCGACCGGGGGCGCCGCCGCGGTCTGCATCGGATTCAGCATCCAGGCATCGAGTTCCGGGTTGGTGTAGACCCTCTGCCAGATGTCGTGCGCCCCGTCGGGAATCTCGGTGTAGCGGGGAGTGCCGCCGGCTTCACGAATCGCCGCGATGATCTGTCGCGTCTCTTCCACGCGCACGATCGGATCGAGTGCACCGTGGAAAGCCCAGAGCGGAACCGCCGTGAGCCGGGGGGCCAACGCGGGATCACCACCGCCGGCGACAGGCACCACCGCCGACCAGTGCTGCGGATGGGCGGCGGCAAGACTGAAGGCCCCGTAGCCTCCCATCGACCAGCCGGTCAGAATCCGCTGCCGCGGATTCACGCTGTACGTCTTCTCCACCTCGGCGAGGATGCGCAAGGCCCGCTCCGCGTCCGGTGAACCGGCCAGCCAGCGGGTGAGAATCCGCCCCTCGGTATTCTCGCACTGCGGGAAGACGGCGATGAACGGATACGCTTCCTGCCGCTGACGGATTGCCGGGCCGAGGCCGACCGTCGTCTGGGCGCGGCCGTCGGTGCCGCTCTCCCCTGCCCCATGCAGGAACAGGATCACCGGCCACTTCCGCTCGGGGGTGTAGTTCGCGGGGACGAAGACGACATAGCGGTGAGCACCCGCTTCGTCCTGATACACCCGATCGATGAAGCCGGTCTGCGGTGCTTGTGCCCGGGCGACCGAGGCCGGCAGCGTCGCAACCGCCATCCCGATCAGCCCGAATATCCAGAACGAGGCAAAACGCGCTTTCCACCGAGGCATCGCCGGGATGAACTTCGAGTGCTTCTTCATGATGCGTCTGAATCCATTTCCGCGGTTGTTACGGTTGTGTTGTGTGCTGGCTGTATGGGATGGGCCGACACACATTCCCAGGCGGCATACGTCCCTCAAAGCAGGCAACTCAACACAGCAGGCAGGTCATTGCCGCATCCCTCTCCGCCGGCACCAGAAGAAAGCACACAGGACACCTGGTTCCACTCTGTGCATAGAGCGCCGGGAGGGCGACGTCCCCTGCACGTGCCTGTCCCGGCCTCCAGGTCCTGATCAACGGTCGTGCCGCGCGCAGATGCCTGCTCCGAGGCTTCTCTCTTCCTTTGACGATCATCGTCACGGAAAATTCGCGTTAGTCAACTCATCTTATAGATTTTGACACATAGGGGTTATAGGGGTTCCACGGACTACATCTCTCACATCCCACCCGATCCGCTGAGAGACTTGTAGCGCAAGAGACTACACCAAAGTCTTACCCGGTCCCCGTTGTGAACCAACACGACAGCCTGGTGAAATGAAAGCTCAGCACACAGCACCGCGAGTGCATGCAGCCCGCGGCCATACCGTCGGAGCGCAGTGGTGCCGCCGGGAATAACAGTGGGAAGAGAACCGCAGAGCAGGCGGTCGTGCGGGATCGACTGCGACTTCAAGTCACGCGACCGGAACGGATCGCGGCGGCGATCAACCTTCCGGGATCGCCACCCGGCTCATTGCGGAAAACGAACTGCCGCCAGTCAGGCCGGAGGGACGACGGGCGCAGTTGTCGGCCACAGAAACCCCGCAAGAGAGAAGGAGAGAGGGTCAGCCCTGCATTTCGCGGCTGCGGATTTTCGCGCGGGCGCGGGAGAGGGTCGAGCCGATCGTGTTCTCGGGAACGCCCAGCCCGTGGCTGATCTCCCGGTAGCTGCGGCCTTCGATATGGAACTGCCGCACGATCTCGGCTTCAGTCTGCGGCAACCCTTCGAGCATCGACTGCACTTCGTCGACGTCTTCGACCCGCTTCTGGTCGCGCGACACTTGGGCGAAGTCGATCGCGACATGGTGTGCCTGCACGTGTCCCAAGGCCTCGGCCATCCGGCGGCGGGCCATTTCGCGGACGACGACACGCCGCGCGATGACCGTCAGATAGGTCGCCAGCGAGCTCTTGCCGCGGAATTTCCGCAGCACGGCAAAGTTGTTCGCCAGGAGCGTGACGAAGACCTCGGCACAGAGATCGTCGATGTCCGCCTGCGTCAGCCGGACGCTGCGGGAATGCCCGACATGATTGATGACGTGCACAAACAGCCCCATGAACCGGTCGACAAAGTCTTTCCAGGCGCCCGGTTCCTGGGCGAGGCAGCGTCTCAGCAGGTTGCGGTCGATTTCGGTGAGAGCCACGGTGCGTAGACTCCGAAGGGGGGCGAGCCCGCTCATCCCTTCCGCGAACCCTGAAGATCCTGAAACCCGCGTGAGCCTCTGACGAGGAACACATACACTCTCCGCGAGCCCCACAGATCACGTCGAAAAACTGTTTATACTGTAGTAGGTTGGACATTTCAGGGCAAGAGGGGGTTCGCCCCGGTGACAACTTGCGGATTTTCGAGAAATCACTTTCGATCCGCAAAATTCCCTCAATCCACCCCCTGTTGAACCGCCGATTGAGACTCTTGACACCTGAATGTGTCAATCTTAAGATGCCGAAAATCAGGCTGGCAACAGGTTTTCCGCTGTTGCCGCGCGAACCGATTCTGCCGTCTGTATCGGGAACCGATCGGCGACTGCTAACACCGGGGCGGTCCCGCGTTCGAAGTTCCGGCGGAACGACAGGACATCCCCCACAACCTCCCGGACCGGCACTGCGCCGGCCCTCGAACCGCAGGAAAGGGAAGCAGAATGACCCACGTCGTTGCCGAACCTTGCTTCAATTGCAAATACACCGATTGCGTCGTGGTGTGCCCGGTGGAGTGTTTTTACGAAGGCGAGTCGATGCTGTACATCCATCCGGATGAATGCATCGATTGCGAAGCGTGCGTCCCCGAGTGCCCGGTCGAGGCGATCTTCCACGAAGACAGCCTCCCGGAAGAATGGAAGGACTATGCCGCGCTGAACGCCGAGCTCGCCCCGCAGTGCCCGGTCATCACCGAAAAGAAGGAACCGCTCGCCGGAAACTGAGCGACCTTCGCCTCTCCCCCACACTCGCGGCTTCCGCAGCCGACGGGTGACAGGAGATGCTGTTGACCGATTCCCGACAGGCCAGCCGTTCCTGCCGGGAACCGGGGACCGTATCGGGAAACATGTCGAACCTCGCCTGGAACTGAATCCATGCGGGGTTTTTTGTTGCGCTCACGGCCCGGCGGGGAGACCGGCATACTCCGCATACAGCCCCGGCCCTGCCGACACCCCCGTTCCGCAGCACGGAATTCTCCCGCGCCGGGGGCGCGATTCCACACCGAAAGCGTTTCCCCGTGCTGGTTTATCCTTGCCTGCCGCGGGGGAAAACGCCATCATCGTTGACTGCCGAATTCTCTCCTCTCGTTGCAGCAAAGGGTCGGATATGAAGGGGGACGTGCGCCTCAGGCTATCAGTGATGATGTTCCTGCAGTACTTCGTCTGGGGGGCGTGGTTCGTCACCCTCGGAACATTCCTCGGGCAGGGGCTCAAGTTCGACGGAAGCGGCATCGGCTGGTGCTATTCGGCACTTCCCATCGCCGCCATGATTTCTCCCTTCTTCGTGGGAGTGGTCGCCGACCGCTTCTTCGCGACCGAGCGGGTGCTGGGGATGCTGCACCTGGTCGGGGCGGGGCTGATGTACTTCGCCTCGCAGCAGAGCGAGTTCAGCCAGATGTTCCCGATGCTGCTCATCTATGCGCTGTGTTACATGCCGACGCTCGCGCTGACGAATTCCCTCTCCTTCCACCAGATGAGCGATCCCTCCCGCCAGTTTCCGGGCATCCGCGTCTGGGGAACGATCGGCTGGATTGTCGCCGGCACGCTCATCGGCAAACTGCGGAGAGACGGAGAGGGCGGCCTGACCCTGTCGTTCCTCTCGGAAGCAGGAAGCCAGCTGGCGAGCATCGAGGCCACCCGGCTGCCGATGCTGATTGCCGCCGGCACCTCGCTCGTGCTGGGACTCTTCAGCTTCTTCCTGCCGCACACTCCGCCGAAGCGCGGCGAAAAGGTTTCGCTGCGGGACGTTCTCGGCCTCGACACGCTGCAGCTGATGCGGGAGCGGTCGTTTGCCGTATTCGTCATCGGCTCGTTCCTGATCTGCATTCCGCTGCAGTTCTACTACGTGTTCACCAATCCGTTCCTGAATGCGATCAATTTCCCCGACCCGGCGTTCAGCATGACCTTCGGCCAATGGTCGGAGATCTTCTTCATGCTGGTGATGCCGATCTTCTTCGTGCGGCTCGGCGTGAAATGGATGCTGCTCTTCGGCATGCTCGCGTGGACGGTGCGGTACTTCCTCTTCAGTGCCGGCGCGGTCACCTCGGCCGGTGGCGCTCCCGACACCGCCGCCCAGCTGATGCTCTACGGCGGCATCATTCTCCACGGCATCTGCTATGACTTCTTCTTCGTGACGGGCCAGATCTATGTCGATCAGCGTGCTCCCCGCGCACTGCGAAGTGCGGCGCAAGGTTTCATCGCGTTCGTCACGCTGGGAGCCGGACAATTCGTCGGATCGGTGCTGGGCGGCTATGTCCTGAACTTCTTCGAGACCGCGCCCGAGTCCCGGACCTATCACTGGGACCAGTTCTGGGTTGTTCCGGCGATCGGTGCTGCGGTTGTGATGGCCATCTTCGCGCTCTTCTTCCAGGAGCCGAAACAGACCGCCGCCCCTGCGGCCGAAGCGTAAGCACTCCCGCCAGAAAGAATCTGCCCCGCGCGGGACAGCAGGTAACCTTCCCTGCTGTCCCGCGTTTTTTTGTGTTGTCCCGAGTCGGGGGACAGAGTCGGTTCCATCTCAACCGACCGCTTCTTTGCGTTCTTCGCGAGAATGATGCCGACGAAGATTTCCCCATCTGCACGAACTTCTCACCGCGTTTCTCACCGCGGCTTCACCGTTCCTGAACACGCTCCGCTGCTGCTGAAGTGGCCGCGTTCGGACCGCGTGGCAAGTCACGGCAACCCAGAGCAGACAGCTCGACGGTTGTTCTTTGATTTGTTCGCTTGCTAAAATCGTTTCAGTTGATCCAGTCGGCTCTGACAGTGTGACCCGTGCAGGCAGTTTTCGCATTCCCACCTGATCTGGAAGCGTGTTCGATTGAGACGGCAACTGATGACGATCAGGGCGTTGTGAAGACCCAGGGAAGGGTTTGAACCATCCTCATCGCCTGCGTGTGTTGTGGGAACGAGACATCTGTTCCATCCGCCCTGTCCCCGTATGACAGGGGCGTGGTTGGTGACTGACATTTCCCGAAAAGGCAGGTCGTTATGAGTGCTGGGGCGAGTGCGGCGTTGCAGTCCAATGTTCTGGTCCTGAATCGCCTCTATGTGGCGATTCAGGTGATGTCGGTGCGACGGGCCTTCTGCCTGCTCTGGAAAGAACTGGCGGAAGTCATCCATATCGAAAACGGAGCCTACATCTCCTACGACTTTCAGAGCTGGCTCGAAGTCAGCGAGTGGAAGTCCTCTCTCAATCTGCGGGATGAACACGACGACTGGATCAGCGGCGTGAACTTCGACATTCAGGTTCCCCGCGTCATCCGCCTGCTGCGGTACGACCGCTTTCCCCGCAACGTGGTGAAGTTCAACCGCCGGAATATCTTTCTCCGCGACGAGAACCGCTGCCAGTACTGCGGGCAGAAGTTCAGCACGCACCAGTTGAGTCTCGACCATGTCGTCCCGCGCAGCCGCGGCGGCCAGACGACGTGGGAGAACATCGTCTGTGCCTGCCTCGAATGTAACGTCCGCAAAGGGGGCCGCACTCCCGAGGAGGCCCGGATGCGGCTCTATCAGCGTCCGGTGAAACCGCGCCGCAGCCCCGTGCTCGCGCAACAGCTCGCGTCCCGAAAATACGCCTCCTGGAAGAACTTTCTCGACGAGGCGTACTGGACCACCGAGCTCGGCGAATGAGACGCCGCGTGTTCTCCGAACCGCCGGGGAAAGACAGATCGGCCACTGGCCGCCGCACGTGGAAATGCCGGGCTTCCGCCAACGGTCGTCGCCAGGGCATTCCCCCACAATCCGAAACAACTTCCAATTGCATTCCTGTTTGGCGAGGGTTACGCTTACAGACGGTCTGAACATGGATTCCTGCTTCAGGATAACGCAGAAAGACTCCCTGTTCATGAGGAAGCTTCCGCTCCCCAGAGCACTCCCGGGCTGCCTCGACATCACCCATTTCGCTCGGCCTGGATCAAGCCAAGACTGACACAGCCGCCGTTCCGTTGCCGGAGATTCAAGATGAAACGCGCGCCAGCTTCCCGTCCTTCTTCCGCTCGCTGTTCACAGCGACGAGGTTTCACACTGATCGAGTTGCTGGTCGTGATGGCCATCATCGCCCTGTTGATCGCGCTTCTGCTCCCGGCCGTGCAGACCGCCCGCGAAGCGGCCCGCCGGACCGAATGCCTCAACAACATGCACCAGCTGGGACTGGCCGCCCACAACTATCTCTCCTCCCACAATTCGTTCCCTCCCGGCTGGATCTGCGATTACTCGAACTCGAGCGATCCGACCGCGATCTGCAACACCGCGGCACCGGTCCCGCCGATGAACGGCCCGGTTCCTCCGGGCGATTTCTTCACCGTGACCTTCCCCGAATCGCAGCAGGTGAGCCAGACCGCGGTCAGCGCCATCATCCCGCTGGGAACGCAATGGTCGATCTCTCCGTACTGGAGCCTGCATTCGATGCTGCTCTCGCAGATCGATGCTTCCACCGTGCAGGTCGATTTCACTGCGATGAAGAACTCGGCGAACAATCTCGCCTCGATCCGGACTTCGCTCTCGTCCTACATCTGCCCCAGCGCGAACCTGGCGGCGACCCGCCCGGGCGGACTCGCGTACACGAACTTTAAGGGGGTGATGTACACCTACACCGACCCGAACACCTCGACCTCCGATCCGAGCCAGGGGATGTTCTACCTGAACAGTGCCGTCTCCGACCGCAACATCACGGACGGCATGTCGACGACGCTGATGTTCGGCGAATCGGTCTACGGGTTCTGGGGTGATGCCCTGAGTTGCTGTGCCCGCATTCCGGAAGCCGCCGACAACCGCCCGGTCTTCGACTGGCACAGCGCCCTGCCGACTCCGGGATCGCCCTCCTATGCGATCTTCGGCTTCGGCAGCTGGCACAAGGACATCTGCAACTTCACGCTGGCGGACGGCTCGTCCCGCTCGATCAGCAAGAGCATCGATGTGAACGTGATCCGCGCGATCGCGACCCGCGCCGGTCAGGAACGCGTCGGCAACGACTTCTGATCCATCCCCCGGCGGTCGCGTTCGGAAGAAACGCGACACATCCCGGCAACGGCTCATCCAGCAGGGCAGGCACATCGCCTGCCCTGTTCGCGTTTCCCCGGCACTGTTTCGCCCGGATGGCGCGTGCAGGTATTACCTCGGCGCGTGTCGGCCGAATATCGCGAAGCCTGAACGGAGCTTTGATCAGGCGATCAGGCGCGCTCGATCGGGAAGGGAATCACTTCGTCGATACTGCTCTTGCCCGCAGCAAACATCACCAGCCGATCGAAACCGAGCGCGACGCCGGATGATTCCGGCAGCCCCGCTTCCATTGCCGCGAGCAACCGGCTTTCGCGGGGAAGCGGAGGCAATCCCTCGCGGGCGCGAATCCGCAACTGCTCGTCAATCCTGGCCCGCAACTCGGCCGGATCGGTCAGCTCGCGGTATCCGTTGCACAGTTCAATCCCGCGATAGTAAAGCTCGAAGCGGTCCGCAACGAGGGGATTCCCCACGCTCGCACACGCCAGCGCTCCCTGCGAGACCGGGTACTCGTGCAGGTACTCCGGAATCTCCTGCCCGAGGAGCGGTTCAATCCGCTCGGCAAGCAGCAGGTTCAGCCAGCCGTCGCGGTCGTCGGCCTCCAGTCCCGGTGGAATCGAGATCCCCTGCTCCCGCGCGAGCGCGGCCAGGTCACTGGTGCCGATCGTCAGCACATCGATGCCCAGGTGCTTCTCGAATGCTTCCGCATAGGTCGTTCGCGGGAACTGCGAGCCCCAGTCCCTTCCGCTCGCAGCCCCCGCCGCGGGCGTCCCGGAAGTCTCGCCAGTATCCGATGTCACGGTGCGCTCCGCTTCGGGAGCAGCGGCACTGAAGACTTCCCGCACAAGCGCCTCGACGACGCGCATCTGATCGAAATGCGTCGCCCCGGTGCGGTACCACTCGATCATGGTGAATTCGGGGTTATGCAGCCGCCCCCGCTCTCCCCGGCGGAAGACGTGCACAATCTGATAAATCGCTTCCGCCCCGGCGGCCAGCAGCCGCTTCATCGCGAATTCGGGAGACGTCTGCAGGTAGAGGTCGCGTCCCTGAAATCCCGCCGGGACAACGAACGGATCGAGATGCGCATCGACCACGCTGTCCTGCGACAACTGCGGCGTCTCGACCTCCCAGTAATCGCGGGAATCGAAGAACCGCCGCACGACCGCCAGCAACCGCGCGCGGAGCCGAAGCGTGGCCAGATCGGCCGTCGGCCGGAACGAGTAAGGATCGAGTCGCTCAGACATGCGCAGCAGTGCCCTCCAGAACTTCCGGCCCGTTGTCCCGATCGGCACTCGATCGTCATGACAGCAGACCAGTCCGCCGCAGCTTGCGGCCGGAGGACATCATATCGAAGCCGCTCGGCAAGACCGAGCGTGCGCAGGCATGTGTGTCCGACAGGATGCGGTTTCAAGACTCGCTCTACAGGGAGCACCCAGGTCGCCGGGCCGGTGTTGGAGGGACTCCCGAAACCCCGATGGGGTGGGTGCCGCTCGTTTTCGCGTACTGAACTCTGGCCGCCCGTGATGCAACTTCGGACCAGGGCTCCCTTCGTTCAACGGGTTTCCCTCCATCAACGTGACTGGAGGGGATGGGGCCGCCTCGTACTTGCCAGAGCCTTCTCCCCTCGGGCTTTCTTCGTCCAGCCCCGGCCACTCGACCATCCCGTTCAGCCGGCGAGCTTGCGGCGTTCGAGCGTGCGGGCAAAGGGACCGATCGCACCCGCTGCGTGGCCGTCCCACTGGTGCGCGGCGACCGAATCGAGGACTTCGCCGGCGACCATCATCGCCTGGAGTGCCTGCGCTCCGTCGACGAGGGGCGTCTTCTTTTCCACCACGCAGTCGATGAAGCTCCGCAGTTCGGCAGTCAGGGCGTCCTGCGGTTCGACAACCGGCCGATGCAGCTTGATGAAGGTGCCGAACACATCCCGCTTCAACTGTTCGATGTCCGCACCCGGCTGACGGGCGCGCTCGACGGGGGAGGTGCCGTACCGCAGCAGATCGGAGTGGTTGTAGGCGATGACCTCTCCGTTGGAGAAATCGATGCTCACACACCCGTCCGCCGACCAGACCTGCATGGCCCGCCGCGGACTGGGATTGATGCGGCTGGCCGACAGGTCGGCAATACAGCCGTTCTCGAAGAAGAGCCGCGCCTGCACGGCGTCTTCGTGTGCTCCCATGATCCCGATGCCGAAGGCTTCCACCCGCCGCAGCGGCGCGTTCACCATCTGCAGGACGAGGTCGATATCGTGGATCATCAGGTCGTGGACGACACCGATGTCCATCGAACGGAACGGGTACGAGCTCCAGCGTTCGGCCCGGATGTATTTCGGAGCGTGGACCAGCGGCCAGGCCGCCTGCGTGGCCGCGTTGAAGCGTTCGATGTGTCCCACCTGGAGAATCGTCTGCCGCGACTCGGCGAGCTTCACCAGGATTCGCCCCTGTTCGACGTTCAGCGCGAGCGGCTTTTCGAGCAGGACGGGAAGGCCGCGCTGCAGGAAGTCGGCGGCGACCGAGAGATGTTCGCAGGTGGGGACGACGATCGACACGGCGTCCACCTCGCCGAGGATGTCGTGATAGTCGGCGACCCAGCGGGTCCTGCAGCGTTCGGCGATATCGCGTCCGATCTCCGGCCGCGTGTCCGCAACGGCGACGAGGTCGACTGATTCGAGTTCCGAGAGAATCCGGGCGTGATGCCGTCCCAATGCACCGACGCCGACCACCGCCATCCTGAGTTTTTTCATGCCGCTCTCCGGCGTTCGCGGGCGCGTTCGCGACCGCGACCGCTTTGTCCCTGGTTCTGCTCTTCGACGAACGACAGCAGCGTCTCCAGCTCTGCGGGGAGGCAGCCGTCGAGATCCTCGGTGAGGAGTTCCCTCACCACGGAAATGTTCTTGAACTCGCGATACAGCAGGCGATAGGCCCGCTTGATGATCTGGATTGTCTTCGCGTCGATTCCCCGCCGCTGCATGCCGACGATGTTGATCGTGCGGATCTGCGGATTGTCACTCCCCGCCGCCAGCATATAGGGGGGGATGTCGTGCGGCACGCGGCTGCCTCCGCTGACGAAGGAGAGCGTGCCGAGCGTCGAGTAGTGATGGACGACTGAGTTCCCCGAGACGATCGCCCCGTCGTGGACGTGCACGTGCCCGCCCAGCAGGACGCCGTTGACGAGGATCACCTGATTGCGGATGTGACAGTTGTGGGCGACGTGACAGTTCGCCATCAGCAGGTTGTCGTTGCCGATCCGCGTGACGTGGTCTTCCTTCTCGGCCCCGCGGTTGACGGTGACCCCTTCGCGGAAGACGTTGCGATCGCCGATTTCCAGTCGCGTCGGCGCACCGCGATAGCTCACGTCCTGCGGCTCGCCGCCGATGACGGCGTTCGCGTGAAAGCGGTTCTGCGCGCCGATGGTCGTGTGCCCCAGGATCGTGACATGGCTGTCGAGAACCGACCCGTCCCCGATGGTCACATGCGGACCGACCAGACAGAAGGGCCCGATTTCGACGTCATTGCCGAGTTCGGCGCGGGGATCGACCTGCGAGAGGCTGGAGATCTTGGTGGCCATCCTGACTACCCTGTGGTTGCGGTGTGCTGCCTCGTTGCCCGTCCCGGAATGAGGCGGGCCTTGTGGTGGATTTTCATCTGCGGAACGCATCGGCAGCCGATGCGACGGTTACGGCCCCGGCTCTCCGTGGGCCGCCCTTCACATCCGGAACCCCGTTCAGGCGGCCCGGCGGATGTCAGGAAAAAAATGCTGTGCGTGAGCCTGCTGCAAATGGCGAACGGCTTCTCCGTTGAGCCGATGCCCGGAGCGATACGCCTCCAGCCGCCCGGCCAGATCACAGCCGATCAGCGCCAGGTCGCCGAGACAGTCGAGAATCTTGTGGCGGACGCATTCGTCGGGCGTCCGCAGCTCGTTATCAATCGGCCCCTGCGGACCGTAGATCAGCAGGTCCTTCGCCGTGAGCCGCTTGCCATATCCCTGCGCCCGGAGTGAGTTCACTTCGGTTTCGAGGATGAATGTCCTGGCAAAGGCCAGTTCCCGAACGAAGCTCTCGGGAGTGACAGTCACCTGGAGCCGCTGCGCGGGGATGGGGGAATCGGCCCCGTAATCGAGATCGTATCCGATGACCCAGCCGGCACGTCCGGTCGCGTGAGCCGACACCCGGGGGACGCCGGGCTCGAAGGGGCCGGTGGCGACGTCGTGCTGAATGTTGAGAAGCGGTCGCGGAACTCCCTGGGAGACCCGGCCCGCGTCGAGCAGGGCCTCGGCAAAGGCCAGGCTCGACCCGTCGCAGCCGGGCGGCTCGGGAGCATTCAGTTCCACGCGGCAATTGTCGATCTGCAGACCGGCGAGTGCCGCCATGACGTGCTCGATCATTTCCACGTTGACACCGCGGTGCTCGAGCGCGGTTCTCCGCGCCCGAGGCACCGTGTACTCGATGGCTGCCGGCAGGACCACCTCGGGGCGGTCGGACCGCACAAAGGTGATCCCCTCGTACGGCTCAGCCGGCAGAAATCGCAGCCGAACGTCCGCCCCGGTGAGGAATCCGATTCCCGAAACGTCTGCAGGACGGGCAATCGTCTGCTGCGAGCGAAGTGTCATGGCGTCTCCGATCCACGCAGAAGGCGTCAGTTGTTGCTGGTGGAGGAAGGCCGCGCGCCGGTCCGGGGAGCTCCCGCACCGGTGGAGGAGCGAGCGCCTCCGGCAGCGTTCCGGCTGTACTGCTGATTCAGGTAGTTCAGAATCGCGTCGGTGATGTCATCATCCGCGCGATAGTAGACCACCTGCCGCTGCAGCGTCTGCATCACCTTCTGCGGATCGTCGTTGGTGCTGGTCTCGCCGTCGCGGTTAAACCGCAGGATCAGCGTGTACTGCTTCGCCTCGGCGTACTTCTCGACCAGGTCGGTGACTTCGAGGTAGATCTGCTGGTAGAGCTGCGATTCCTTGCGGTAGAACTCCAGCTGGGCCGTCTTCTGGTCGGCCTGGATCTGCGCGGAGAGCTGGGTGATCTGCCGTTCGCGCTCCACGAACTCCGGGCTTCCCTGGGTGAACTGCTTCAGTTCGCCCTGGATCGCGCGGATGCGGTCAGCAGTCGCCTTGAGCTTCTGCTGCGCCTGTTCCATCTCGGCCCGCAGATCCTCCTGCAGCACGTTGAACTTCTCGTACTTGCTGAAGAGGTAGGCCATGTCAATCAGACCGACCTTGTGCGCCTGCGGTGCGGCGGCGGTTCGCGCCGGCGCTCCTGTCTGACCCCAAGCGACACCGAGGAGACAGCATGCTCCGGTGGCGAACACCATGGCAGCGATAGACAACGTGAACTTTCGCACGGCTGAGGCACTCCTTTGCTTAGGCCGGACCGGGACGAGGCAGCCCGCGCAAAACGGGAGCTCCCGGTGCTGGAAACAGAGGGGAATCGGTTGGGGAACATGAGTGACGTTTGCGGCGGGTATTTTGCACACCCGGCGATTCTCGTCAATACGAGAGTCACCATGAAAACGACCCGCAATTCCTGCCGGAACTGCGGGTCAGACTAAGACTTCCAACGCCCTTGCGGTCAGGGAGCCGCCACGCTCACCCGCAGCGGACGCGCCGCATAAGTCATTTTCATCACGAAGTTTACGGACACGTTCGCCATCACGGCGACCTGCTGGTCACTGACCGGCTTCGCATCCGCCGCCGCCTTCAGCGTAATCGAGCCTTTCGACTCCCCTTTCGTCAGCAGCGTCTTGCTGCTCTTTTCGTCGATCGTGACCCCCTTCGGCAGCGAATCGCCGAACACGCCTCCCAGATGCCGGTAGAGCAGATCGAGCGTAACGTTCTGGTCGAACCCCTCGGCCCGGGTGATCGTAATGTCGATGGTTTTCGATTCGCCCGGCTTCAACGTCACGGCGTCCTCGCTGATTTCGACCTTCAGCAGGTCCATCGGCTCGTTCACCGAGAGCGTGTGCATCTCGACGGGGAAGTGTCCGCGACCGCCGCCGGGGAAATAGATCTCCTGCAGGGGGACCGCGGTCGCCGTCAGCTCGATCGGTTCGCCCCCTTCAGGTGGCGTCCAGGTGGCGGTTCCGGTCACGCGGAGATTCGCCACCCCCATCGGCGCATCCGAAGCCGCTTCGAGCAGGATGCAGCCGTCCTGCCCGTCCGCGAGAATCCGCCCGCAACTGGCGGTCACTCCGGGCAGCAGCCCTTCGACAGCAAGTTGAATTTCGCCCGTGAACCCGTTCTTCCGCTCGACGCGGGCAAAGATAACTCCCCCCGTTCCGGGAGCGAGCAGCGTCTTGTCGGTATCGAGGGTCAATGTGAAATACGGCTGGGCCGCCGTCGCCCGCACATAGTACGTGTACTCGGCACCGCCGCGGAGATGCAGGTCGCGGATTTCGAGGAAGTACTTTCCGTCGGCGGGTGCTTTCCAGTTCTCGATCCACGAGTCGGCATAGGTCAGCCGGCCAACGCGGGCGTCGTCATTCTCGGTGAGCGGAGCCCCCTTGTCATTCAGGATCCGCAGGTTGGAATCCAGTTCCGATTGCAGCCGCCGGGCGACGACTTCAAACGAGAACGCTTCGCCCTTCTTCGCCTCGAAGGCGTAGTAGTCGACATCGGCTTCGCGTTCGATCCGCCCCGAAATGCCCGCCGGGAACGTGATCGTCTGGGCCGTTTCAATTGTGTTGTTATCCTCGGCGGACTCGATCACGGCGGGAAGTGAGCTCGCATAGACCGGCACCGGATTAGTGACGGAATCTCCCATTGGCACGCCCACCACCATCGGCCCTTCGGGCACTTCGGCCGGCAGACTTACCGTCGAGACCGGAACCTCGGGAAGCTGGAATCCCACCAGCTCCACTTTCGACTCCTCACCCCGCGAAATTCCGAGCGGAAAAACGTTCGTGACGAACGGCCGATCGCTGATCTCGATGCTGTACCGCCACTCCGCATTTCCCTGGTAGCGGACATCGCGGATTTCGAGCAGGTATTCGCCGTCGTGTTCGAAGCGGTACCGCAGGAACGGGTCGGCGAAGTAGTAGTTATCCGAGGCCGCCAGCGTGCTGCCGTTCGCGCTCCGCAGCGTCAGAATCGGATCGGCGTGCTGTTGCAGGTCGTGAATCTTGTCCTGCAGCCGCCCCGACTGAACGTGGAACGACAACGCAGTGCCCGCCGAGACGCTGAAGCGGTAGAAATCGACATCCTCCGCCTTTTCGATGGTTCCGCAGACGGTCGCCGGCACGGTGATCGCCTGTGCCTGCTCGGCAGTGTCGTTCGCCTTCTCCTCGACCACCACCGGATCGCGAACAATCACCAGCTGCGCCAGCGTGCTCACCCCCTGCGGCGTGGCGATGCGGACATCGCGCACGCCCGGCTGGGCATCGGGAGCCACCGTGAAGCGGATCTTCATCTTGTTGACCGTCGGCTTCTTGCCTGGCTCGGCTTTCTTCTCGTCGGCGACGATCTCCCCCGTCACCCCGGTTCCCGTGACCAGCACCTGATAGGCGCCGTACAGGTTATAGCGTGCGGAAACCTCGTGCTCGGAGGTCTGGCCCACCTGGGCCGCCACCGGATGGAGGCTCATCAACATCGGGTAAGTAATCTTCGCCTGCCCGGAGGCTTGCGCGACGAAGACGCTGCAGAGCAGCAACGCGGCGAGAACGCGGGAGAGTGAGGGCATAGTGGGTAGGCTGTAGGCTGGAGACTGCAGGCTGTAGGACGAAGAAGCCGGAGGTCTGATCACTCAGCGGATGAAGAGGAACTGCTTGGAGTTGATCAGGGCCCAGAGCAGGTCTTCGTAGCATTCCTTCGGCGTGGGACTCTCGGCAAGGAAGCGGCGGGTTGCTTCCAGCTCGGCTTCGCTCGGCGGCCGCGAGACGGTGACGAGGTACAGCTCCGAGACAATCTCTTCGTGCGACTTCTTCTCCGCCAGCAGCTTGGCCACCCGTCCTTTCGGATCGCCGATCTTCGTCGCGATAATGTCGCCGTTGAGCGTGTGCAGGGCCTGCGCGAGGTTCTCGTCGGGGCTCCGCTCGCATTCGCAGACGCTCGCCCGCTTCGGCTTGCCGAAGGTGTTCAGGAAGTAATCGGGATACTCCGCATCGGGCAGTTCGATCGCCCGCGTTCCCAGCGGCAGGTTGCGGAACTTCGTCTGCGTACCCGTCACAGTGTCGATCGCATCCAGGAGCGGCTCCGCCGAAAGCCGTTTCACCCGGTAATAACTGTAGAAGCGCGAGTCGGCGAAATTCTGCTCGGTCGGCTGCGAGTCGAGCTGATACAACCGGGACTGCATGATCGTCCGCATCAGCAGCTTCAGGTTGTAGCCGCTGTCGATGAACTCCTTCGCCAGCGCATCCATCAGAGCGGGGTTGCTCGGCGGATTGGTGGCCCGCATGTCGTCGATCGGCTCGACCAGTCCGCGTCCGAGCAGGTAGCCCATATAGCGGTTCACCACATTGCGGGCGAACAGTTCGTTGTTCTTCGAAGTCAGCCAGTTGGCCAGCGGAATCCGGCGGTCGAGCGGATCGTCAACCGGTTCGCCATCCAGCGGAGTGGGCTGCATCCGCTGCCCGGTCCGCGGGTGCGAGACCTCGCCATTCGAGCGAACGGTGACAACCGTCTCGCGGCCGAACAGGCCGAATTCCTGGCTGTTCTTGTTCCCCACCCGCGAGAAGAACGCGGCGAACCCGTAGTAATCTTCCTGGCTGTATTTCTCGAACGGATGGTGGTGACACTTCGCACACTGCAGGCGCACGCCAAGGAACAGCTGGGCCGTCGATTCGGCGAGATCCGCCGGATTATTGGCAATGCGGAAGTAGTTCGCCGGCCCGTTCGAATAGATCGAACCCTTGGCGGTAACCAGTTCGCGGACGAACTGGTCGAACGGCATGTTGGTGCGGAACGCTCCCTTGATCCAGTTGTGCAGCGCCCACATCCCCTGCTCGCCGAGATCGCTGCTGTTAGCGCGGATCAGGTCGCTCCACTTCAGCGTCCAGAGGGCGGCATACTGATCGTTGTAGATGTCAAGCGCCGGGTCGCCGGTCAGGCTGAGCAGCCGATCGACGACCTTGTTCCGTTTTTCCGGGTCGGTCGAGGCGAGAAACGCGGAGATGTCTTCGGGAGTCGGCAACGTGCCGATCGCATCGAGGTACGCCCGCCGCAGGAACGTTACATCGTCGCACAACGGAGAAGGAGTGATCCCCAGCTCGCGGAACTTCTCGGCGGCGAACTTGTCGACGAAGTTGTTTTCCTTCCAGTCGGCGAGGCTGGCTTCGCCCGGATAGGGGACGACAACCATCGAGATCTCGGCCTGCCCTTCGAAGCGGACCATCACCGGTGCCTGCCCGCGGGCCAGGGCCGATGTCAATCCGTCCTGAGTCACCGCGACCAGGGCTTCATCCATCGAATCGAATTTCGCCCAGGCGGTGACATCGCGGCTGCTCTCGTCGCTGTAGTGCGCAACCACGCGCAGCTGCTGTTCGAATCCGATATCACCGACACGGTGCTTCGGGAAGACTTCGAGCCGCGTGACCTTCGGCTCGTCCTTCTCGGGACCAGGCGCGCCGGCGGTAAGCCAATGCACAAGCAACTGATAATCGACCGAGCCGGCCTCCAGCCGCTTGCTGCCGCCGTGCGGAACCTGCATCGTTGGCTTCTTCAGCAGCAGGCTTTCGGTCGGCTCGATGAAGTTCACCCGCCGCTGCTGCTGATCGCGGACGATGGCGGCCCGATCGCTGGCCGCGTCGAACCCGAAGACGGAGAGGACAAAGCCTCCCTTGCCATACTGGCTCGCGTGACAGGCGCCGGCATTGCAGCCCGCCTTGCTGAGAATCGGCTGCACGTGGCCGGTGAAGGTGATCTTCGGCTCGTTGACGATCTCCGTCACTTCGACGGGGACCGTCTTCACCGCGTCTCCGACCTTCACCGAGACCGTGGCCTGACCATTACCGACCGCCAGCAGCCGGCCGTTCGCGTCGACGGTCACGATATTCGGGGCCGACGAAACATACTCCGCCTGCCGCGTGAGATCCTCCGAGCGGGTAGTGATCTGCCCGCCGGCATCGCTGGCGGTGACGATCAACTGGGCCCGCTCGAGATTCCCCTTGAGCGCGACCTGCGCGGGAGTGACGACGAATTCCCGGGCGAGCGCGTCAGTCGCGGCAGAATGCGCGACGAAGACAGCGAACGCAAGAAACAGGGCCGGCAGCCGCAGATGCGGTCGAAGCGAATGGGCAACCAAGGTTGCAGCCTCCAGGCAGAATTATGGGCGGGGATCCAGGCAGGACCAAACGCAGGTGGGACTCAAGCAGTTTCGAGTATGACACACTTCGGTCGACAATGCTATATATCAGTCGCTCTTGATGCAAAGATTTTGAATGTTCCGGATACGGGAACTCGCCACCCCGGCCCCGGGATGCTGAAGCCCCGACGGCTCCCGTTCCGATAAGCAGACACACCGATCATTGCGCAAACCCATATTGATATAAAAGGCTGGACACGTAACCGGCGAAACGAGTAGAATACGAACCTCGCCATTTTTACCTCACCCCTTGGAGCGCCCACCGATGCTCAGCCTGCTTCCTCAGACAAACCGGAATTGTGAGGGCATCAGCCGTCGCGGCTTTCTGCAGATTGGCTCGCTTGGCGGGCTTGGCCTGTCGCTGCCGTTCGCGCTTTGGCACAAGCAGGCCGTCGCCGAATCCACAGCCAAACGCGATGTGAACTGCATCCTCATCTGGACCCAGGGTGGCACCAGCCATCACGACACCGTCGATCCCAAGCCGCAGGCCCCCGTCAGCGTCCGCGGCCCGTTCGAGGTAATCAACACGGCGGTCCCCGGCGTCCAGTTCACCGAAGTCGTCCCCAACATGGCCCGCGAGCTGAACCGCTTCGCGATCCTGCGCAGCTGGAACCCGCAGAACGGCAGCCACGGCACCGCCGACCAGTGGGTGATGTCGGGGCACAAGTTCAACCCGGCGGTCACGCACCCCTGCTATGGGGCGGTCGTCAGCCATCAGAAGGGGTTCAAGACCGCCATGCCCCCGTTCGTCCAGCTGGGGAGCAGCATCGACCGGCGTTTCGGCGGCGGAACTTCGGGCATCCTCGGGCTTGAGCACAATCCGTTCGAGCTGCTGGCCGATCCGAATGCGGCCCAGTTCAACGTGCGGGACATCACCCCGCCGCAGGGAGTCAGCTTCGACCGCGTCGAGCGCCGCCGCGGCATGCTCAGCACGATCGACGCTCTGCAGAAGAAGGCCGACCTGCAGCCGACCGCCTTCGACGCGCTCGACGAGCACTACCAGGCGGCCCTGAACATGATCACCGCTCCGGAAACGAAGCGGGCCTTCCAGATCGAAAAGGAAGATCCCCGGCTTCGCGACCGTTACGGCCGCAACAAGTTCGGACAGAGCCTGCTGCTCTCGCGACGGCTCATCCAGGCGGGCGTGCGGTTCGTCACCGTCACCGATGGTGGCTGGGACACGCACACGAACAACTTCAACTCCCTGAAAGACCGCCTGATGCCGCGCGTCGATCAGGGCATCCCCGCGTTGCTCGCCGATCTCGAGCAGCAGGGCATGCTGGAGAACACGCTCGTCTGCTGGCTGACCGACTTCGGCCGCACGCCGAAGATCAACTCCGCCAGCGGTCGCGATCACTGGGCCTCGGCCGGTTTCGCGCTGATGGCCGGTGCCGGCGTCCCCGGTGGCTCGGTGCTCGGCCAGACCGACGAAGAGGGCGGCCGTCCGACGCACGACGAGTATCTCACGAAGGACATCGCCTGCACGATCTACGAGAAGCTCGGCATTCCGCACGACCTGATTCTGCAGAGCCCGGATGGACGACCAATCCTGCTCAACGAAGGCCGCCCGATCCGCGAGTGGATGTAAGGCGACACGGAAGAACCAGAAACCAGAGAACCGGAAGACATGTGTCTTCCGGTTCTTTTTTTTCTTTGAGCTCCCTGCTCCCCCCACCCTGTCCCCGAATTGCTTTTCCTAAAGCCTGAAGTCTAGAGCCTAAAGCCCACCACAATTTTTCCACCAGTTTCGGATACGAACGGCCGATCTACTCTGCACCGACATCATCAAGCCTCACGTCGCCTATTCCGTCGGAGGTGCCAGAACCATACGCGTAGGCCTGGGTCAACAACGGGAGACTGCCTCGGCAGCACCAGACCCCGCCTGTCTCGCAGCGACTCCCCCGTCGCAATCGACAGAGGCTTGAGATTCTCCGATGCGGCCGTGCTTTCCACGAAGTGCGGCCGCATCTTTTTGCGCGCCGGGATCCGTCGCTGACACGCCACCGGGCTCAGTCCGATTCCACTTCGGAATGGAAGGACTCGCGCGGCACTGCCCCGGAGACAGGTTGCAGCATGACTTCGATCGTCTCCGTCTTGCCGGACGCGACTTCGATCTCCTGCACGAAGGACTGAAACCCCGCCTTCGAGATCGCCAGAACATGACGACCGGCTCCCAGCGGCGCAACGAGTCCCTCCGTGGTCGGCGACTCGATCGACAGCCGGCGGCCGTCAATGAAGACCACCGCCTCGGCCGGTTCAATCCGCAGCTTCAAGAGGCCGGGGGAAAGCGGTTTCGCCTGCAGACCGGCCAGCCAGGGAGCCAGCGCCGAGAGCCCGAGCGCCAGTGCAAGAAAACCACCGAGCGACCACATCAGCGCGCGTCGGTTCGACCCCACGGGAACCAGGCGGGCGGCGAAACTGCCGGTGCTCAGTGACTTCTCCTGCGGGACGGCAGAGGCGGCCCGCTTTCGCGCGGGACTCTTCTTCCGTCGTGGCTCCCCGATCACCCGCGTCACGTCGAGCTCCGCCGCTGTGTCCGATTCGACCCGCGTCAAGGCCCGCAGCAGCGGGACGTCCTCAGCCACCAGTGCCGCCTCGGTCGAAACGCCCGCCGGCAACTGCGGAGGCACCAGTTCGATCCCGCACGCGGCAATCGCATCGAGCAGCGCCGCAATCGAGGAAAACCGCTCCTCCGGCGACTTCGCCACCATCCGCTGAAACAGGGATTCGAGGGCTTCCGGAGCATCAGGCCGCAGCGTGCGGAGCGACGGCGCGGGGACGTTGCGATGGGCTTCAATCCGTTCGTGGACGGGCCGACCGCCGAACGGCGTCTGTCCGGTCAGCAGGAAGTACAGGGTGCAGCCGAGGCTGTAAATATCCGCCCGGTGATCGACCAGCCGCGTGTCTTCGGTCTGTTCGGGAGACATGAAGTCCGGCGTGCCGAAAATCGCCCCGACCTGCGTCAGCTCCCCGGTTTCCCCGGCATTCGGCGGGGCATCGACTTCATCCGCCGCCCGGTGATCGTTGAACCGCGCCAGCCCCATGTCGAGGATCTTCACCACATCGTCCCGGTCCACCAGCAGGTTCGAGGGCTTGATATCGCGGTGGACAAGCCCCTCGGCATGCGCGTGTTGCAGCCCCCGCGCCGCCTGTTCGACGTATCGCAGGGCGCGACGCAATGATAACGGACCGTGACTGCGGACGACGTCCGCCAGGTTGCGCCCCTCGACAAACTGCATCACCAGGTAGTGAATGCCGTTGTCGACGCCGGCGTCGAACGCGGTCACGATGTTCGGGTGAATCAGCTTCGCGGCCGCCTCCACTTCCCGCTGAAACCGCGAGAGGGCGGTCGGCGAGCGGGTTACCGACGGCGGGAGCAGCTTGATCGCCACGGTCCGTTTCATCCGCCGGTGCTGGGCACGGAAGACCAGCCCCATCCCCCCTGCCCCCAGGATCTCCAGGAGCACGTATTCATCGAGGACGAGCCGCTTGAGCTTCCCGTGATAGACGGCTGCCGCCTGATAGCGGGTGAGGATGCCGCGGCGGACCAGATCGCGGGCGAGCCGACGGGCATCCTGCGCGTTCTCGTCGTGTGACAGATTCTCCGTGAACGCGCGGAGCTCACTGTCGGACAGCAGTCCGCTCGCCGCGAGGTTCTCGGTGAATCGATCACGCGTGGTCACAAGCCACTCCCGCGAAAGGGGAACCACACTGGGAAATTCTTCCCGGGCAGACCGGCGAGACCCCACTGTCGAAGCGAGGCTCGCTCGAACTTCAGCCCACTCACACTTGGTGAAAGGGGTCCCCGGGGTTACGTTCGACTTCGTCTAAAATTCCCAACATCCATTTCCGCACCTCCGCCGTCAGAAATCCCCGGCCATGCGTTCCCGATGTGCGGTTCGCTGCGGAACCCTCCTCCGATCGTAACGTATCCGCAGCAGAATGGGCTCAGGAGATTTACCCGTCGAAGGACAATTCTGGCGACAGCGAAGCTCCCGGATTTGCCGCCTTCTCACGCTTTCGAGGGAATCGCCTCGATATCTGTTCCCCTCTCATTCGCCCATCCTGCCAACTTCTTGATGGAACGCGAGAAGGTTCTTTGAGCTGCCTGATCGCACTTCTTCTTGTTGGAATCAGTGTTTCCCCATAGTCAATGAGTCGCATACACTCGATCATGCACTGACAAACACCAGAGCCTCTCGTGCGGAGCCGCTGAGATCCAACGCCCGTCACACTTCACGCACGACGGCTCGTTCTCTTAGACGCAATCCGGCCCGAAAGCCCCCGGCGAGCGGACTTCACGCCGACCGCTGCCGATTCACCGCCGGCTACCTCTGCCGGGCGCTGGCGAATATACTTCGGCGTCGCGAGGTCACGCAGGAAAGGAGCCAACCGTGCCCGGACGAACGCTGGCGATCGGCGACATTCATGGCTGTCACACCGCACTCGACACGCTGCTGGATCAGCTCAAAATCCATGCGGACGACACAGTGGTCCTGCTGGGGGATGTTGTCGATCGCGGCCCGGGCACGCGCCAGGTGATCGAACGCCTGCTGGAGTTGCAGTCGCAGTGCCGGCTCGTCTTCGTGCGGGGAAATCACGAAGAGATGCTGCTCGACGGCATCGAAGGGGAAGGCCGCTACTGGAACATCTGGCTGATGAACGGCGGCTGGGAGGCGCTGCAATCGTACGGCGGGGAGCGACAGATCCCCGAGCCGCACGTTGAATTCCTGCGCTCGTCCATCGATTACTTCGAGACGGAGAAGGAAGTCTACGTTCACGCGAATCTCGAGCCGGGCGTACCGCTCGAAGTGCAGACCGCCGAGTGGCTCCGCTGGACCCGTTTCACGGGCCGCGAACCCGCGCTCCCGACCGGCCAGCGGGTCGTCTGCGGCCATACGCCGCAATCCTCGGGACTCCCCACCCGCACCGCCGGCTGGGCCTGCATCGACACCCTCGCGTTCGCCGCCGGCTGGCTGACCGCCCTCGATGTCGAGACCGAAGAAATCTTCCAGGCCGATCAACAGGGCCGCTTCCGCACCGGCATCCTGAGCTGAGCCGCCGGAGCGATCCCCGAGAAGTGCCCGCCCAGTATAGTCCGGCGCAGGCTCTGGCGATCATTATCCGGCGTGCTGACCTGCCGACCACACGATTCGGTTATGACTCGTTTCATTATGACACGGGCAATTCACTACGCACCATATTCCATGTAACACTTTCCCTATAACACCGTAACATTTAGCCGCGTCCCGTCGGGACGCGGCTAAATGAAGGCTATAGGCCATAGACTTCAGGAATGGCTGTCACCTTGAAAATCCTGCAGCCTACAGTCTCCAGCCTGGAGTCTATCTTCACTCCAAATGCCGCTTCCACCAGCGGAGGATTTCCTGCAGGCGGTGCAGGCGGAGGTCGGGGGGGCCGCTGCGGCTCATGCCGTGACTCGAACTGGCCGGGTAGCGGACGAATCGCGTGGGGACATCCCGCAGCTTGAGTGCCGTGTAGATCTGCTCGGCCTGCTCGATGTTGCATCGCAGGTCGCCTTCGCTGTGCAGGATCAGCGTCGGGATATTCACCCGGCCGAAGTACTTCAGCGGACTCTGTTCCCAGAGATCGCTGACATCATCCCACGCGCTGCCTTTCCAATAGTGGCCGGAGACCAGCGGCACATCGCTCGTCCCCGCGAGACTGACGATATTCGAAACGCAGCGGTCGGTGATCGCGGCCGCGAAGTCGTCGCAATGGGTGATCGCCCAGTTGGTCATATAGCCGCCGTAGCTCCCCCCCATCACACCCATCCGCCGCGAGGAGACGAACGGCAACCGCCGCATCGCTGCCGTGACCGCCTGGATATCATCCCAGTCGGCACTGCCCCAGTTGCCGCGGATCGCCATGCAGTGCGACTCTCCGTAGCCTTTGCTGCCGCGGGGATTCGAAAAGACGACGACATAGCCGTTCGCGGCGAGCAACTGGAACTCGTGGAAGAAGGTGAATCCATACTGTGTATGCGGCCCGCCGTGGATTTCGAGTACCGCCGGATACTTCTTGCCGTCCGTGTATCCGATCGGCTTCATGACCCACATCTGGACGCGCGCGCCGCCGGTCGATTCGATCCACTGCATTTCCGGCGTCGAAAGGTAAATTTCCCGGAGCAGTTCTCCATTCAGATCGCTGCACCGATCCACCCGGAGCACGGGCATCGACTGACAAATGTCCGCCGGGTCCCCAGGTGCGGGGACACTCGATGAATCGTCCGGCAAGCTCGCCTCGCCGACAGGCCCAGGGGTCGCGGATTCCCACGAGCCGACGGCGACCTCGACCGGCGATACCGCGTTTCCTTCCGTGAACGCGAGACGAGTGCCGTCCGTGTTGAGGCTCGTCAGCGTGACAGTTCGCTCGCCGGTCGTGTGGAAGGCAATCGGGCCTCCTTCCACGGCCACCGAGGCGACATGATGCTCCCCCTGCCAGCCGAGGTTGAGGAAGATTCGCTGACTGTCGCGGCTCCAGAAAAGCGGTTCGAAGGCGCCGTCGCGGGTATCGCTGAGCGTCGCGCATTCGAGACAGTAGTCGCTCTCGGCAGAGAGGTTCCGCAATTCGTTTCCGTCGGGGGTGCAGACGTGAAGCTGCTGATTCGCCACATCCCAGATCGGCTGCTTCCCTTCCCGCCCCGTGAACGCCAGCCAGCGGCCATCGGGAGACCAGCGGACAAACGACTTCGTGCCGGCCGGAAGATTCGGCACCTTGCGGGACTTGCCGCTCTCGGCATCGATGAGCAGCAGTTCGGCTTTCCACGGTTTCTGCAGGGCGTGCCGACTCGTGTTGACCGCCGCTACCAGCTGCCGCGAATCGGGAGACCAGTCGAAGCTGAAGTGTCCGGTCGAATCCTTGTCGAACACGAGCCGCGCATCTCCGCTCGCCGCATCGACGATGAAGAGAGCGTGCCGCTGATGCCCGAAGTATCCTTCGCCGTCGTAACGGTAGAAAAGCTCCTCGATCACCCAGGGGGGTGCACTCGCGCCTTTGGCTTCGCGTTCTTTCTGGGCGGCCTTCGTGCGGTCGGCATCAGTTTCCCGGAATGTGACCGCGAGACTCCGACCATCAGGAGACCAGCGGAACTCGCGAATCGATCCTTCGGGAAAGCGTGTCAGCGGAACTGCCTCGCCGCCACGTGCCGAGATCAGATAGATCTGCGCCGGCTGATCGTCGCGACCCGAGATGAAAGCAAGCTGCGAGCCGTCGGGAGACCAGCGGGGCGACTGATCCTTGCCTCCTGCGGTGAAGGGGCGCGGCTCTCCGCCAGCCGTCTCGACGATCCAAAGGTTGCTCGCGGTTTCGCTCGGCTTGTCGCCGGCCGTGCGGACGGTGAACACGATCTGCTCCCCATCGGGAGAGATCTGCGGGTCCGAGACATGCCGCAGCCGCAACAGGTCCTCGGCTTCGATCGGCCGCCGCTGTGTTGCGGTCTTCTTCGTGCTCTTTGCGGACCTGGACTGTTTGGCAGCTTTCGAGTTCATACGACACCTGCGAAGTGACAGAACATCCGCCCTGCCCAAAGGCAGGCGTCCCGAACAAAACCCGCCGCGACGATCATCGCGATCCGTCCGCTGCCGGTGTTGCCCGGCGATTCACGTGCCGCCTGCCTCCGGAGTGCTCTCCTCGGACTCACAGGAACGAAGCGGTTGCGGGCCGGGGACATTCAACTCCCGGGCGAGCTCGACGAGCGTTTCCCACTGACGGTCGGAGAGCGGGATTCCCTCAGCACTGCGAACGCGACGCGTCCCGGCACTGTGATCGCCCGGAAGCTGGATCCGGTCAACGCACGCTTTCCGCGGCGTGCTGCGGACGGCGGCGATCAGCTTTTCGGCTTCGGCCACGAGATGTGCGTGCCCTACAAATCGCTCAGGATCCCAAAGCACAAGCAGCACGTTATTGCAGGGCTTCGCATCCTGAGCGGGCGGACAGAAGCCCCCCGAAAGCCCCGCCACGAGAATGTCGAGCAGCATCCCCAGGCCGAAGCCTTTGTATGCCTGATCCCCTCCCAGGGGCAACAGGGTTCCCGGAGGATCGGCACGCATCACCCGCGGATCGGTCGTCGGCTCGCCCGCGGCATCCTGAATCCAGCCCGGCGGGCACGGTTTCCCCGCGAGATAAGCAACCTTCACCTTTCCGTTTGCCACGGCACTCGTCGAGATGTCGAGAACGAAGGGCTCCCCTGCTGTGGGGACGGCAATCGCCAGCGGATTGGTGCTGATGCGGGCTTCGATGCCTCCCGGCGGGGCGACGCTGACTTCGACGCCGTTGTCGTTGACGCTCAGGAAGGCCGCGAGTCCCTCAGCAGCTCCCTGCTCCACCCATTCGCCGAGCCGCCCGACATGGCCGCAGTTCCTCAACGTTCCGCACGCCACCCCCTGACGGCGTGCCTTGGCGGCGACCTGCTCCACCAGCCGACGGCACTGCACCTGCCCGAAACCGAATCCGGCATCCGCTGCCAGCAGACTGTCGGTCTCGGTGATGACCGAAAGTTCCGCACCGGCGACGACATCCCCGCGCTGGAGCAGGCGGATATATTCGAAGACCCGCAGCACTCCGTGCGAATCGTGCCCGCGAAGGTTCGACTCCACGAGCGATGCGGCGACAATCTCTGCCTCCGGTCGCGACACCCCCGCCGCCTCAAACAGGTCGGCAACGAAGGTCCGCAGCGTTTCCGCAGCAAGGTACTTCATCGACAATCGTCCGTCTGGCAAGGCGGCCGGTTTGCAGTCACTCGTGATCGACACCGTCAACGGTGATCAGTCCGTACGAAAACGTTCCTGTGGAATACCTGATTCCCGCAGCACAACGCCCCTTACCTCTCCGTGAACGTCGCCGCGAAGCGATGCGGGAGAGGACGGGGCGCAGCGACATCTCCGGGTGCGGAGCGACTACTTCGATGCCCGTTGAACCGGCGGGCGGAGCGTCCAGTTGGAATCGAAGAGGTCCGCCCAGATGATCTCTTCCTGATAGCCGTCGCCGCTTTTGGTGAACTTCTGCACGGCGATGTCCCCCAGTCGCGGATAGAGCTGCGCGTTCGACGCGCGGAACTGCGGCTCGTGGAACGTGTGTCCCGAGTTGACGACGATGTAGTTTCGCGGCGCGAGCGGGTTCGGATAGATCAACGAGAGGCCGTGCGTCTGCGGATCGCAGGTTTTCCCCTCGACGGAAATTTCTTCCTTCGTCCACTTCACCGGAAGTCGGTGGGCCACCTTGGCGAGGATCGAATTCGAGCCGGGGTCGCCGAAGAGGATCAGGTGGTTGTCCTGCATCATCTTTTCGGTGACGTCGGTGTCGTCAACAATGCGAATCTTGCCGCGGAGCCACTTGTCGAATTCGCGGTCAAAGCGGTCGAGGGTCCAGGCGGCCCAATCGTGCTGCGCCTGCGACCAGGGAGTTCCCGTCCCGCGGACGCAGATGAACGACTGCATGAAGGCATCGTCGATCGGCCCCTGCAGGTTCTTCCGCTTCCGCACGTCGAGATTCTTCATGAAGGTCAGCGACGAGTCATAGCCGATGACGCCCCAGGCATCCTCCGCGACGCTGTAGAACACATCGGGGAGCAGTCCGTCCGCGGCGGTGGTCAGCGGCAGTTTTGTGCCGTCGATGACAACATCGGAAGCCAGGTCGCGACCGATACGCAGCACGGCGACGTTTTCGGTCTTCACCTGCAGCACTCCCTCACTGTCGAACTCAGCTTCGACGCTGGCCTTCTCGTAAGGCTCGATCATCTCCTCGATCGTCAGCCATTCGCACGTGTTGTACTTGAGCGTATACGTCGTGAACTTGATCTTCCGGGCCCCGGGATATCCCTTCCGCCCCTGCTCCATGCGGGCGTTGTGAAAATCCATATACTCCTTGAACCCTTCGGGCGTGAACTTGTGCCCGACTCCCTTGCCAATTACCAGCTTGATGTCGATTCCCAGCTTCTCCGCGGCCTCGACCATCTTCGTGCTCGCGACGAGTTGGGCATCCTGCTCGCCGCCATACGTGCAGATCGGCACGTTGAAGGCATTCTGGACATAGTCGATTGCATCATAAATCCGCAGCGTCTTGTCCTGGAAAGGAGGCAGCTTCTCCTTGACCTTCTGATAGTCATAAAAATCGACGAAGCCCGCGCCCGGTCCGACCGAACACCACTCGGAGGGATAATGCAGGCCGAGGTGCCAGGCCCCGGCTCCCCCCATCGAAAAGCCGCGGAGCACGATCCGCCGGTCATCGACACGGAACAGCCGGCGGACAGCATTCAGGGCTTCGAAAACATCCGTCTCGCCGCTCCAGCGGTAGGCGTTGTTCGTGCGGCCGAACACGTCGATCTGAATCCAGGTCTGCTCGGCATCCGCGGGCTTGTTGTCATGCTGGTTGATGAAGCTGATTTCGTTCAGCTTGTCACCGCGGCCGTGCAGCACGAGATGCACCGGCCAGCGATCGGTCTTCTTCGGATCGAAGCTTGCCGGAACGCTGATCGCGTACGGCTGGACCGAACCATCGACGAGCGAATAGTAGCCGCGAATCGCCCGGCCCGTTCGCTGGTCCCACGGAGCATTTCCCTTCGCCAGTTCAGCGGCGCGGGCCAGTCCTGTCTCGAGCGCAGCGAGCGCGTACTTTGTGTAGGCGGGTGAATAGAACTCGTTGTGCCGCAGCGCCCACTCGACCGCTTTCGCGTAGACCTCGACATCCGCGAGGTGGAAACGGTTCGGATCCGTTTCCTTGAGCTTTTCGACTTCCTGCTGCAGCTGAGAGAGTCTCTCCTTGATCGACGCCGCGGCAGATTCTTCAGGAGCCTGGGCGCGACCTGTCGCAGGAGCAACGGCAAGAATGACAGCCCAGCACAAGGGGAGCAGCAAGCAAGGCACTTTCACGGAGCATCTCCTGAATCAAGAAACGGGAGCCATTCGGCGCAGCGAAGCCCCCGAGATTCTACCCCCACGACATGAGCAGTCGCCAGTGGGCAACCCTTCCTGAGCGCGGTTGTTCCGGGAAAGCTCCTCGCTCCACCACCGGGCCGATCGCGCAGGGCGAAACGCTCCGCACATCTTTCAGCCGAGCGCCAGCATCAGCAGCACAAGCAGCAACCCGTTGTTGATGCCGTGCGTGACGATCGCCGCAATCAACGAATCCCTCCATTCGCGGGCCAGCGTCAGGCCGAACGCAATCGCCATCAGTGCGGGGACGGCGGCCAGTCCCTGCGGGTGGATCACCGCGAAGATGAAGGCGACGATGACGGCACTGACCGGCACGCTCGCCAGTGCTCCCCAGCCCCAGGTCGCATCGCGGAGGTGGCGATAGAGGATGCCCCGGAACATCGTCTCTTCCACGATCGGAGCTGCGACCGCCGCCACCAGCAGGATCTGCACCCGGCCCCACCAGCCGCCTCCCTGAATCATCTCCACAATTGGATGCGCCGGCAGTGAGGTGGGATTGAAGCTGTCGGGATCGGCATTCCCGAACAGCACCGATTGCAGAACGAGCAGAATCAACGTGAGGATCACGCCGATCGCCATCATCGGCAATGTCATCGCATAGCACGCCACTCCATAGAGAGGTTCGAACAGCGAGCGTCCCGCCGTCCAGCCGATATCGCGGCACACCTGGTTCCACGAAGCGCCCCGCCAGACGGGCCACAGAAGTGCCGCGAGGCTCGCGAACATTCCCAGCATCAGTCCCAGCAGCCGCATTTCCTCCGGCATGATCGACGCCCCGACGCCGCTCAGGATCAGGAACACGATGAGCCAGACCGCGAAGGTCTCGGCGTAGAGGTTGCCCGCACCACTCCCGGGAGGTAACCCTCCCCGTAATCGCCCGCCCGAATAGAGAATGAGCAGGACGATCAGCCCGGCCAGGCCGAGAAGCCCGAGAAGGCCGACACCTGTCAGGCTGCCGTAATACACGAGGCTCAATCGCCGGGCGGGAGCGACAGCGGCGCTTCGCTGGGCAGGGTCCGGCCCCTGACGCGGCGCGAGTGCCAGTTGGCCGAACCAGTCCAGCTGCTCGACGAGCAGCTGCCGGTCTTCCGGCGAAAGCGACGGTGCGTCAAACTTCTTTTCCGCGTAGTCGCCGTAAAGGCGGGTGAGCAGATCGAAAACAGCTTCCTGCTCTTCGGTCAGCTCGATCTTCCGCTCATCGATCTTCCGGCGCAGCCGCTCGAGTTCGGTGAGGGCTTCCCTGGGGCTGTCCAGTTCTCCGGCGAGGACGATAAACCGCAGGCGCTGCCCGACGGTGCCGACGTTCAAACTCTGGATTCCGTCATACAGCTGCTGGTCGAATCCTTCCTGATTCAGCGGGCGAACGAGTTCCGCTGTCCCCACGGCGTTCTTGCCCTGGATCTCCGTCAGCAGCAGGGCCGTTCCGTCCTCATGAACAGCCCCCGGATCAACCTGCGGAGCATTCTGCTGGATGACGATCAGCACAACGATCGTGAGGATCACGATCCACGCCAGCAGCGGACGCCCTTTCGCCGGAGGCGGCGATTCCAGCCAGAAATTCGGCGGCGTCGATTCCGAATCAGCAGGAGGCAGCGCAAACGGATCGCCTGAACCGGACATCGATTCTCGTTCCCAGCGGCAGGGCCGCGGCTGGATAAGCAAACGGGACCAGCGGCTGAGAGTCCAACGACTCTCAGTCCACATTCAGGAAGGATGACCCCATGCTCCGCAATCCCTGTACCGACCGCAAGCGTGCCGGCAGGACGCCATACCACAGCTCTCCGCGTAAACGCACGGTCGCGACGAAAAAGCGAGGCATTCGCTCAAGCGCAACGGGAAGCGGCCCGCACATGCGGGCCGCGCTGCAGTGGTTTCAGCAGTCACATTCCGAAATCGCCAGGAACTCGTGGCCGGGATGGGAGGGGACTCCCAAAACCTGCTGGGGGTAGATGTCGCCCGTTGATCAGCTGCCGAAGTCGTGTCTGATGCGACGCGAAATCGGAGGGGAGTTCCAACCGTTCGGCAGAGCTCCCTCCATCGCTGCGCCCCTTGGGGGGATAGGGCTGGCTGGTGACCGCCACAGTCTTCTCCCCCGAGGCTTCCGTCGTCCAGTCCCGGCCACGCCATGCACACGTGCGGGGAGAACGCGAACCCTGATCCTCCACGTGGGTGCGCGACGCGGTGAAATCAGCTGGTGACGCTTGGTTCGGCCTTCAGGCAGCGGCCAATCTGCCGCACGGCCTGACGCAGCCGCTGCTCGTTTTCGACAATCGCCAGCCGCAGATAGCCTTCGCCTTCTTCACCGAAGCCGCGCCCCGGGCTGACGGCGACGCCTCCTTCATCGAGGAGTTTCATCGCGAAATCGATCGAGCCCATCGCCGCCCACGGCTCGGGAATTTTCGTCCAGACGAACATCCCGGCCTTCGGACGCTCGACATCCCAGCCGATCCGTTCCAGTCCGTCGCAGAGAGCATCGCGGCGGACCTCGTACTCGGCGGCAATCTGCTCGACCGCCGATTCACAGTGCCGCAGCGCGACGATGGCCGCGATCTGCGCCGCCTGGAAAATGCCGTAGTCGTAATAGCCTTTGATCGTCGCGAGTGCCCGGACCATTTCGGCATTGCCACAGCAATACCCGATGCGCCAGCCCGCCATGCTGAAGCCTTTGCTCATCGTGGTGAACTCGACGCCGATGTCGAGGGCACCGGGCGTGGCAAGGAAGCTGGGGGCCTGATAGCCGTCGAAGCAGATGTCGGCATAGGCGAAATCGCTGATCACCAGAAATTCGTACTGCTTCGCCAGGCGCACGAGATCGACATAGAAATCCTGCTCGATCGTCGTCCCGCTCGGATTATGCGGGAAATTGACGATCACCACCTTCGGCTTGGGGAAGAGGTGCTGACAGGTATAGGCGACATTGCTCAGGAAAGTCTCGGGCTGCCGCACGTCGAGGGCGATCACATTTCCCGACGCGAGCATGACCGCATACGAGTGGATCGGAAACGTCGGCGCGGGAACGATTGCCGTGTCCCCCGGCCCCATCAGCGCGAGGCACATGTGGCTGAAGCCTTCCTTTGAGCCGAGGCAGGCCAGCACCTGGTCGTCGGGGTTCAGCCGGACTCCGTAGCGTTTGAAGTAGCGGGCGGCGACTTCACGACGGAGATTCGAGATGCCGGTCGAGACCGAATAGCGGTGATTCTTCGGATCGTCGATGGCTTCGGCGAGTTTCTTCGAGATCAGCGGATGCGGCGGATCGGTCGGGTTCCCCATGCCGAGATCGATGACATCGATTCCCGCAACCCGCTTCTGATACTTGAGCTTGTTGATCTTCCCGAACAGGTAGGGAGGGAGCCGCTTCAACCGTTCGGCGACGGGAATGGTAAAGGGATTGTCGGTCTGGGGGCGTTCCGATTCGCTGCGCATGGCTGGTCGCGAGGGGGTGGAGGCGTGACACGAGGGGCCGTCAGCAGATCGCCACCGGAAGCAAACGAGCGGTTCGGCGGTACGAGCAGGACGTAGCCCGCGGGGAGTCAAGCCGAGGATATTGAGGGCTCAGGGATTCAATTGTATCAACCCCCCAACGTCTGCCTAGGGAAATCGGCGGGCCGTTCCGGTGCCGAATCGCGATGCAGCGAAAACGAAACCCGGCCTCAAACGAAGCCGGGTTTCGGGGTGGGAAACGGTCTGTTGGGGGGCGACAGACCGAAATCACTTGCTCCGGGGGGCGGCAGTCCGGGGCTGTGCGGCCGGGTCCGCCGCAGGGGCGGTCCCGCCGACCTGGCGGACGGTTCCCGTTCCCGTGGTGGCCGAGAACTTCTTGCCACCCGTCGTCTGCTGCGTCAGGAAGTTGTCGACACGAGCCTCGTCCTTCAGCTTCTGGAAGACGGCGGCGACCGATTCCTGCTTCTTCCGCTCGACGATGGCGTCGTAGAGGACGCGTTCGACTTCCTGCATCGAGGTGACGAGCGGCTCCGTCCGGCCTTCGCACAGGATGATCACGTACTGGCCGCTGCCGACTTCAATCACCGGGGAGATCTCCCCTTCCTTCAGCTTGAACGCTTCTTCTTCGAGCTTGGCGCTCGCCGGATTGCCCGAGAAGCGGGCGATCGGCGGAACCGCCCCTTCGAGAGCACGGCTGCTCGAATCGATCGAGTACTCGCGGACGAGACGGCCGAACTCGCTCGGGTTGGCGTTCGCCTTTTCCCAGGCTTCGGTGGCGCGGCGGATGTTATCCGAAACGATCACGCGTGCCTTGACCCGCTCGCCGTAGTTATGAATGAAGGCTTCCTGCATCTCACGCTTGGTGACCTTCACGTCCTCGCCGGCCAGCTTGCGGAGCGCAAGCATCGGCCAGATGATGTCGCGGCGGTACTGCGCCCGCGAGACGTTCCGCTCGGTCGCCAGCATGTTGTACCACTGATCGGGTTCCATGCTGAACTTCTTCGCGATCGTCAGCACTTCCTGATCGACCTCGGCTTCGGAGACATTGATGCCCCGCGCCTCGCAGGCCTGTTCGATGATCTTGCGGTTGATGAGGTTCTCAAGCACCTCGGCCCCGGAACGCAGGAAGCACTCGTTGGCCACTTCTTCCCAGGTGATGATCGCCCGCGAGTTGCCCGACGTGACGCGGGCCAGCGGACGCTCGGCGGCAGCCGTCTGGCCTCCGACCGATGCGCGGCCGGCGGTGGCGGGCTGAGTCGGAGCCGCGCGCTCCTGAGCCTGTCCCTGCGCGGGACGGAAGACCTGGAACAGAATGCCGGCGACGAGCACGGCGGCGACAGTCCCGCCCACGATCAGTACCCAGCGCTTCTTGGCGCGGGCCGGCCTGGCCTGGCCCGCAGTCGTCCCTGACGGCGGCGTGGTGTGAGTCCCTTCACCCATGACTGATGCCTCCCAGAAATATCGGAATGTGATTGATGGAGCGGAGTTCCCACCCTGCTCGGGGTCGTTGAGGGGCGGGAATATAGAAAACCACAAATTTTCGGTCAAGGCGGTTCTGATTTCTGCCGACAAGCCGGCTTCTCCCTGCCGCTCCGCAGGATCGGAATGCCCTCCTTCGCGGTCTGTGGAGCTGGATTCCTGACGTCGCTGCTGAAGCGGCGGCTGTCGGCAGAAAGCGCGGGAAACTTCAACAATTCCCCCGCGGGCTTGCAACTTTTACAAGATTTTCTCGCTCAGGCTTTCCGGGGCCCGGACATTTTTCCCGGCAGTCGCTGGCGACGTAAGGCGCGCTGCTGTAGAGTGTTATCAGCAAATTCCCGATGGCCGAACAAACGTCCACGCCGGTTGACAATGCCGCACGGCCCTCGATTTGCATGACTCACGGCTCAGTGGCGATTCGCGTTTTGGGGTCCCCAGGACGAGGCGGCCCTGAACGACTGACAGCGAAGCCCACACCGGACGGAGAGCTGACCCGCAACATGCTCTCCTCCGTACGACCCAGCAGAAAGGACTCTGTGAGCATGGAAGCTCGAGCGATTGGACTCATCGTCGCCCTCGTGGCTCTGGCAAATGTCGCGGCGACCCACCGCACTCCCAACTTTGTCGTCCACGCTCCCACCGACGAAATCGCACGTCAGGTCGGCGAACACGCTGAGATGTATCGCCGCGACCTGGCGATCACGTGGCTCGGCCGCGAACTCCCCCCCTGGTACAAGCCCTGTCCGATTACGGTGAAGGTCGGCCAGGTCGGTGCCGGTGGCGCGACTTCGTTCTCTTTCGACCGGGGTGAAGTGTTCGGCTGGCAGATGAACATTCAGGGGCCGCTCGACCGCATCCTCGATTCGGTGCTCCCGCACGAAGTCAGCCACACGATCTTCGCCTGCTACTTCCGCCGCCCGCTCCCGCGCTGGGCCGATGAGGGGGCCGCGACGCTCGCCGAAGCCGATTCCGAGCGGCAGCGTCAGGCGATGCTCGTGCGGCAGATCCTGCAGACCCGCCGCCGCATCCCGCTGAAGCAGCTGCTCCGCCTCACCGAGTACCCCAGCGACATGCAGGATGTGATGACCCTGTACGCCGAGGGTTACGCCCTGTGCGATCTTCTCGTGCAGCGCGGTGGCCGGACGAAGTACCTCTCCTTCCTCAACACGGCCCACAAGCACGGTTGGGAATCGGCCATCCAGAGCCATTACGGCTTCCGCAGCGTCGAAGAGCTCGAAAAGGACTGGGAAGGCTGGATCATGGCCGGCTGCCCGCCGCAGGTCGTTCCCGCCGACCAGCAGCTTGCCGACGTCGGCCGCCCGACCTACAAGACCCGTGACGAAGGCGTCGTGATGCGTTCCCAGTCCCCGGATGAGAACTCGCCGTACGAAGTGGCGGGCCCCTCGGTCCCGCTGGCCGCCGCCCCCGCACGGAAGACGCCGAAACCCCGCGGTTACGGGCTGGAAGCGCCGGACCCGCGGCGGAATCGCGACACCGCCGCCGCCTCGCCCGCTCGCTCGTCGAATCCCGCCGCGAATGCCGGCGACCGCTCGGCGGTGCGTCTCGCCGAGTCGAGCGAAGCCGGCCCCGCGAATCCGCGGAATAACCGCGCTCCCGCCGCGGCAGATCGCAGCCGAAGCCGCAACGTCAATCCCGACTGGATGACATCCTCAGAACTGTTCGAGGCTCCGCAGGTCGCGGCGGATGACACCGCCTCCGATCTCTCTGCCGACGAGCACTTCGAACTGCCGGTCCGCAGCCGCGCTGCCGAGACCACGCGTGCTCCGGCGGCGAATCGCCGCCCGGCGACGGCTCCCAACCGGAATGCCCGCCCGCAGAGCTACGAACGGAACTACGATCCGCGCGACTCGGCCGCGGCGAACAAGCAGTCGTCGGTTTCGAGGCCAAGCGGGACTCCGCTCTCCGCCGACGAATTTCGCCAGCGGGACCTGCTCAGCCGCCGGTCTGCCGCGCACCCTTAAGAGCTCCGGAATCCCTCTCTCCCCCCAGGACCTCCGGCGCTTCGCGAGTGCAGACCGCGCGGCCTTCCGTGAAAAAGCCTCCCCCGACCGAGAGGCTTTTTCGCGTGACGGGGCAAGGCATTTAATGGAGTCACTCCGGTCGCATGGCCGGGGCTGGACGAAGGAAGCCCCGGGGGAGAAGACTCAGACAATCACCAATCCACTTCATCCCCGGGAGCCACAGTGATTGCGGGAAACCGGCTGAAAGAATGGAGTCCTGGTCTGCTGCCGCTTCGCGGGCGACAGGAGTTCAACACGTCAAAACGAGCGCCCTCCACCCCCACCGGGGTTTCCGGAGTACCCTCCAACCCCGGCCACGCGCCCCTTCGCGCTCTCGGTAAAGGGAGTCTTGAAACTGCCGCTTCGTCGCTTCGCCAACGGTGCATACAGTTGAGCGGGGGACGAATCCCCAACGTGCAACACGAAGGCGCCATACATCAAAGCGCCCTACATGTAGCCGCGTCCCATCGGGACGCGCGCATTCGATCGTCAACCCCGAAGGCGGCGCGTCCCGATAGGCCGCGGCGATACGTTTTCGACGGACCTGGTGAACGGACCTGGTGACTTGTATTCGCATGAGTGACATGTATCCGCGTTACGTGTCATCGCCACCGGCACGCTGTAGTCCGTCGATCCGACGCCGCGCGTCTGGTCGCGAAATTTTCTTCTGCGGATTGCTCCCGGCGCCTGGCTGGACCAGAATCGTCAAGACTCGCGAGACAGGCCTTCTCCACCGTTTGAAGAGAAGGCTTCCACCCGGACTCGTTCCCAGGGAGAACGAATGAAAACACTGCTCGGCATCGGGGCGCACTACGATGACTGCGTGTTCGGCATCCCCGGCATTCTGCTGCACGGCGTGCGGAAGAACTACCGCGTCGTGATCCTCTCGATGATTGGCGACTATACCAACTGGCCGCCGACGAAAGACCGCGCCCAGGAGCTGATCGACGGCACCATCCGCATCAGCCGCGATTACGGTGTCGAGATGCGTTATCTCGATTTCGCGTCGCAGCGCTACGATGTGAATCTCGACACGAAGCGGGCGGTCGCGAAAGCCATTGCCGAGATTCAGCCCGATATCGCCTTCACGATGTGGCCGCACGATTCACATGCCGATCACGAAGTCACCGCACAACTGGCGAAGGTCGCCTTGCGGCACGGCGGCCGGGTGCTCGATGGCGAACAGATCAGGACTCCGCGGGCGATCTATGCTTACGACAACGGCCCGCGGCACACAATCGGCTTCGAGCCGAACACGTTTGTCGATATCACCGACGTCTGGCAGGATGCGATCGACTGGCTCGGCCGCTTCATGGCGCTCGTTCGCAACCAGCCCTACGACGGCAAGTCGCTCGACGGTGCCCAGCAGGCAAAGGAAGCACTCGCGCGGTATCGTGGAGCGACGTGCGGCGTAAAGTATGCCGAAGCGGTCTGGTCCGAGAACTGGCGGCCGCAGGATATTCTCTGAGTTCTTCTGCGGCAGAGTTCCTCATCCCGGAGAGACAGAACATGATGAACACAACACGTCGCGGACTCTTGAAGAACGGTGCACTCGTTGGACTCGGCGCGCTGATTGGCCCGGCGGTGCCGGCGTTGTGGAACGGGATCTCCAGTTCGATTGCATTCGGGGACTCCGAGCAAAAGACACCCGAGCAGCGTCTCAAAGAATTGGGGATCGAGCTCCCGCCGCCGAACAAGCCGGGGGCAACACTCGTCCCCGCGGTCCGCGTGGGGAATGTCCTGTATGTCTCGGGACACACGCCGCGGAGCACTGATGGCAGCCGGATCGCGGGCAAGGTCGGTGCCGATCTTTCGGTCGAGGAAGGCAAAGCCGCCGCGCGGAACGTGGCGCTGCAGGTGCTCAGCACCGTTCGGAATTCACTGGGGAGCCTCGACCGGGTCGTTCGCGTGGTCAAGGTGCTCGGAATGGTGAATGCAACTCCGGACCTGACGGAAACGCCGCAAGTCATCAACGGCTTCAGCGAACTGCTCATTGAAATCTTCGGCGAGGAGTCCGGGAAAGGCGCGCGCAGTGCCGTCGGTCTCGCCGCCCTGCCCGGCAACGTCCCCGTCGAAGTCGAGGCGATTTTTGAGGTGAAGTGAGGAAACGTGAGTGGGTGAATCGGTGAGGGGGTGAGGTTGAGTCGAGTTGAAGTTCACGTTGACGCTAGAAGTAACGCCCTCAAGGGCGATCCGTTTAGCCGCGTCCCAACGGGACTCGGCTAAACAAACATGTCACAACGACTTCACGACGAGCAACTCATTTCCGCGATCATCAATGACTTTGACGCCGATTTGGCGATGTTCGCCGGGTTCAAATAGGCCACTCACCGTCCCCGCCAAATCCCTCCCGGGGAACGTCTCGCCTGCAGATCCCGTCAACGCCCGCCAAGTTTTGGGAGTCCCTCCAGTCCCGGACACTCTGCCGGATTCAAACACTGGGCTGCCGGTCGAGCCCTCGCGTTCAAATGGATCCGCGTCATATTCCGGCTCTGGAGAACCAGAACCACCTACGGCGGCAATTACTATCTTCAACAAGTCCGAGAACGACACTCCCCCTGGGTGAAATCCCTGGAAAACGCCACACCCCGAAACCTTAGATGACTACGGAACTGAGTTCTGGGAAAGCGCAGGCACCTTCATAATTCCCGGACTTTTTTTTCTTGCTTTTCACCCGCGGGGCGGTTATCGAAAAAGAACCATCTCACACGGCTGGCTCAATGCTCCTTCCCACGCGGAGCCTGCCAGCGAATCGTAAGGGGCGGACTCGTACTGCCGACGGCGGTCTTCAGGAGGCTGCGACAGCGGGGCTGCGTATCGCGACCGGCTGATAACGAGGAGGGATGGCCGATGGCTGAACAGGCTGGTGTTGGCTGGCTACAGAACCTTTGCGCTCTTCCGGGGGGGCTCACCGAAAGAGGCAGCTGGCTCGCGACTCTTGGCGTTTACCTATCAGCCTTGTGGGTAGCGGTGAGTTGTGTTTTTCTTTTCATGCCTCAGGATTCCAAATCGGAACTTCGCATAGAACTGGCGGCTGAGCCAGCTATGCTGCAAGTTGGAGAGATATATCCAGGCGTCACCGAGTTGCATCTCGCTCTCGTGTCTCGTTATGACAACCCACTGGAGATTATTCGAGTCGAACGCAGCTGTGGGTGCACCATCGTAGAAGTTCCTGCGACGCGTCTTTCCCCGGGTGATCGTGTTCCGGTGCGTTGCCAGTTCGACACACGGGGTAGTTTGGGGAGCGTCTCTCAGTACTTTCGGGTCGTCTATCGAATCGTTGGCGAAGTTGGAACAGAGCACTCGCTTACAGTGCCAATTGAAGCGACTGTGCGACCTGTCTGCGTCCTTGATCCCCCGAACCTGGAGATCCGGGATGCACAGCGGCAACACGTGTGGCTGAAATCCTTGCTGGACGAGCCGGTAGAGATTGTGCAAGTCGCGTCAGAGGATCTCAGCGTGATGGTTGAAATCGACCAGTCGCGAACTGGATTCAGCATTGCGCTGGCGAGCGAGCAGTTCCGCCAAGAGCAGCGCACGGCCCGCGTTATGGTGTATACAAATTCCGAGCGTCAGCCGGCCGTTTCTTTGCCAGTGGACGTTTGCGCCGAAATTGGAGATCACAAATCTTCCCTCCTCTCAACACAAGGAGCAATGAAATGAAGGGGCACCTGTTCGTCATAGCAACGTTCGCGGTCATTGGATGCATGAATCTGTGGGCTGCATGTCCCGATGTCAAGGTGCGTCCGAATAGTCCCTGCCTGACTCAGTTTCCTGTTTGCGCGTGGGTCGTTGTTCCTGGCTCCACTCAGCGGACGTGTCCCCAATTCGGGAGATCCACATCGAGTGGCAATTTCCAGTGTGACCAGCCGGCCACGGGAAATACGTGCATGGGTAGTGGTCAGTTTGCTCCGTGCTATGTCGAATGCGAATGCACTATGATCGGCCTAAACTGTGTCTACGATTCGAACAACTGTTCCGGCCATGTCGCAGAGACAAAAACGACGGTTAACTGCGACACCTAGTTACTCAAAGTGAGCAAGCATCTGTCGAGTTCAGGAACTCGCGGACTCGATTTTGCGGACGCGCTCCATGTTTGGTTCTCCTAAGGGTGTTCCGGAACTCATCGTTTCGGATCTGTGGGCGCAGGGCGGCGAGTCGGTCTCGGAACGGTGGCAGGGGAACCTCGGGGAAAATTTCGACACTCGAGGATACGACAGATGACGCAATTGCTTCTGCTCTTCGCCTCTAGGGCAGTCCGGCGAGAGCGTGCCACAGGATTGCGCGTCGCGCACGTAAGAGGGGTGGTCGCTGTAACAATCCTTTATGCCATGGCATACCCCCATTTGAGTCTGGCCGACGATGCGACGCCGTTCAGCCAGCTCCTTTCGGTTCGACGCGCCATCGTGTCGGGACACGTGGTTCTTACGATCGAGGGGAAGCAGGTGGTCTTCGATGAATCAGGCCGAAACCCGCTCGAGAAGAGATATGCGGAAAGAGCTGAGATCTGGTTTGACGGCGACAATCTCAGGGGGGATTGGACAACTCGCAGCGGCGGTGAGACTGTTGTGAGCTGTTTTGGCTGTGCGGGCGAGGGAACTCACGTCTACTACGACAATTCGGTTCTACCCGGGGGAAAAAAGGTCGCTCTGAGTGTGACCGAGGATAACGCAATAAATCCGCCAAAGGATGCAGTCCCGCACCCTCGTTGGGCGGGAATTGCTGCTGCTCCGTTTCGCCTGACGACTTACTTCGACCCCGAAGCAATTTTGGGTTCGTCTTATCACCATACGTCCGAGAGTCTGCAAGATGGGACACATCGCATATCATGGGTGAATGATAGAAGCGGAAAATACGAGGTGCGTCTGCGGAATGATCCCCCGGGGATTGAACATCTCGTCATGACATATGAGCATGACGGAAAAGCATACGTGGAAACTCTGGCGGTCGAGAACAAGGTGCATTCGGTCAACTCAATAGAACTTCTCTATCCGCAGAGGATCCAGTTTCGGCAGACGATCAACGGCGACATCGTTAGGGAAGAGACGGTCCGGGTTAACGAAGCCAACTTCAACGCTCCGGATCCGGTGGTTTTCTCACTGGCGAGAATCACCGGTTTGCTCCCTGGGACTCCTGTTCACTGGGCGTTGCCCAGGGACAGGCCCGCTCCGAACGCGCCACTGGAATGGAACGGGGTTGCCATTGTTGGCGTGCATTCGGGGCAAGCCGACCAGGGCGCGATGGGGCCGAGGGAAGTCACACGATCTTCGATACGGAACCTTGTGATCGCTGCAAATGTTATGATCTTGGCACTTTTTGTAGTGGCTTGGATCACGAGGCGTATCCGGATTCGAAACCGTTAGGGATGCATTTGTCTAAAGTTTTCGAACTGGACAGGCATCGACTACTTTCAGGGGAACATTTCGCCTGCAGACCGCGTTAACGTCCGCACAGACAAGATGTCTGGGCCAACTATCGAGTCCCCCTCCGACGGCAGCCAAATGTTTTCGAAGTAGCATGACGTTGAGCCATGAACTGACGACTAGCCGCGGGCGAGGATGCCGGGGACGATCTGTCCGGGTTGGCCGTCGAGCGGGGTTTCTTCGCGGCCGTTGCGGTGGTAGACGAGCTGATCGTTCGTCAGTCCGAACAGGTGCAGCAGTGTCGCGTGATAGTCGTAGTGGTTGACGATGTCCTTCACCGCGTGGTGACCGAACTCGTCGGTTTCACCATAGGTTCCGCCGCGACGGATGCCGCCCCCGGCGAGCCACATGCTGAAGCCATAGGTATTGTGGTCGCGGCCGACACGTTCGGGACCGGCGTCGTTCTGGATCACCGGCAACCGCCCCATTTCGCCACCCCAGTGCACGATCGTCGTGTCGAGCAGGCCGCGCTGCTTGAGATCCTTGACGAGCGCGGCGGCGGGCTTGTCGGTCTTCTTGCACGCGGCGGGGAGTGCCGAACGGATACTGCCGTGGTGATCCCAGAACTGATTCCGCGTGAAGACCTGCACGAACCGCACGCCCCGCTCGACCAGGCGGCGGGCGATGAGACAGCGGGTACCGTACTCCTGCGTGACCGGATCATCGATCCCGTACATCTTCTGCGTCGCGAGCGTCTCGCCGCTGATGTCGAGCGCTTCGCGGGCCGCGACCTGCATGCGGGCCGCCAGCTCATAATTTGAGATCCGCGCGGCCAGTTCCGACTCCGCGGGATGCTCGTCGAGATGCTTGCGGTTCAGCTCCTGGAGATACTCGAGATAGTTCTCCTGGATCGCCCCCTGCAGCTCCGGCGGCGGTTCGAGATTCAGAATCCGCGGCTCCCGCGGACGAATCACTGTTCCCTGGTACAGCGAGGGCAGCCACCCATTCGACCAGTTGAGCACGCCTTCGACCGGCAGTCCCTGCGGATCGGTCATCGCGACGTACGCCGGAAGGTTGTCCGACTCGCAGCCGAGCGCGTACGTCAACCAGCTTCCCAGCGAAGGCCGGCCGCGCTGGATGCGGCCCGTGTTGAGCGCATGGATCGACTGGCCGTGATTGTTCACCCCCGTGTGCATCGAGCGGATCACGGTGATATCGTCGACGACTTCGCCCAGGTGCGGCAGCAACTCCGAAACCGGAGTGCCGCACTCGCCGTACTGGGTAAACTTCCAGGGGCAGCCGAGCACCTTTGAACTCGCCTGCGCGGCGTTGTCGTACTTGATCGTCCCGGGGAAGGGTTTGCCATCCAGCCGGTTCAGTTCGGGCTTCGGGTCGAGCAGATCGATCTGACTCGGGCCGCCCTGCATGAACAGGGAGATCATCGCCTTCGCCTGCGGCTCGTGTCCGGGCAGCTTCGGCTTGAGATCGAACGTCGGCCGCTCGGCCGGAGGCTGTGACGGGGCGGCCCGCGCCGCATCGTGATGGAGAAGCCAGGAGAGCGCCACGGGCGCGATGCTCATGCTTCCTCGCGCAAGAAAGTGCCGACGGCTCGAATTGAACGCAATCTTGGAATTCATCATCGTCTTGCAGCTACCAGGTCTCGGATCGTCGTTCCGACAGGTCAGAACGTCATGGTCAGTTTCAATCGATATAAGAAAACGCATTCGCACTCAACAGTGCCTGGCACAACGTCGCCAGCGCCCGCTGTTGCACGGCTGCATCATCCAGTTTCGGGTCCTTCTCCTTGACCGCGGTCCGCTGGATCTCCAGATAATTCGCGGCGGCAGCCACATCGGCGGCACTCGGCTCGCGACCGAACGCCAGTTCCCAGGCGCGGGAAATCCAAGCGGCGGGTTCCGCCGGCGTCTCTTTCAGAACACGCTCCGCGAAACGGCCGGCACTCTCGATCACGAACTGATTGTTCATGAACATCAGCGATTGAGGCGTAACGGTCGAATAACTCCGCATCTCGCAGTTCGGATCCATCGGCGGGGAATCGAACGTCTCCAGCATGCCGAGCACGCGGGTGCGGCGAACCTGCACATAAATGCTGCGGCGGAATTCTTCACTCCCCAGCGATTCTCCCTTGATCGGCTTGCGTTCGCCGTCGAGGTTCTCCTTACCGAGCACGATCTGCCCGACTTCGTCTTCCATCACCGGAACCGGTTCACCGTAAAGCTTCGAGGTGATCGTCCCGCCGACGGCGAGCATCGCGTCGCGGAGCACCTCGGCTTCCATCCGCCGGATCGACATCCGGGCATAAAGATGGTTGTCCGGATCGACATTGTCGAGGTCATCGCGGCGACGGGAGGTCTGGCGATACACGGTCGAGGTCATGATGAGCTTGTGCAGCCGCTTCAGATCCCAGCCCGTCTCCATGAACTCGGAGGCCAGCCAGTCGAGCAACTCGGGATGCGTCGGGCGTTCACCGAGATAGCCGAAGTCACCCGGCGAATTCACGATTCCACGGCCGAAGTGATGCAGCCAGAAGCGATTCACCAGCACCCGCGCCGTCAGCGGATGTTTGCCGCTGGTGAGATGGCGGGCATAGGCCAGCCGCCGGCCGGTCGTCGGCAGGTTCGGATCGTCCACGGGAATCTCCACGGGGACGTGATGATTGATCACCGAGAGCTCTCCTGGCGGGATCGGATCCTTCGGCTGCTGATGATCGCCGCGGAAGAAGAGATACGTCACCGGTGCATGGCCCGGCACCTCGGTCAGCGCCCGCAGGAAACCTTCCTTGGGAATCGTGGCGCGAATCGCGGCGGCCCGCTCTTCGTAGCGCTTCAGGTTATCCTGGGCTTTCGTCGCACGGAGATGGGCAGCCGCATCCAGATCTTTCTGCAACTCCGCGGCAGCTTCCGGGTTGAACTGCTTCAACGTCGCCGCCGTGACGAGCACTCCCGGATACTCTTTCAGCAGTGCCTTCTGCTCGGGCGTGCGCTGGGCCGCCGCGGTCGCCAGGGCGATCTTCACGCTCTCACGCTGCTCCTCGGGAACTTTCTCGAGCTCGCGGGCAGCGGTCTCCTTGACGAAGACTTCTTCTTTCTTCTTCCGCTCGAGGTCGATCTTGCGGGCTTTCTCATCGCGGCGGCGATCGTACAGGTAGAGCGAACCAACGCTGATGTTCTGAACGCTCGGATACTTCTTCAGCAGTTCCACCTGTTCGGGGGTGCGTTCCTTGACGGCCGTCTTGAAGGCGGTCCGCAGCGGCTCGCGCAATTCCTCTGCGACCAGTTCCAGTTCTTCTTCGAGCGTGCGGTCGATGTATTCCTGCGCTTTGGCGAGACGCTCCTGATCGACCTTCGCCGCCTCGGCATTGATTCGCTGCGCGACGGCGCGGTCTTCGTCCGTGTAGAGGGAAATCTTGCGGGCCGCGGGCACCCGCCATTTCTTCCAGTCGTAGGCAGGCTCGAACAGCGCCCGCATCCGGTGATAGTCCTCGTGCGTGATCGGGTCATAACGGTGGCTGTGACACTGCGCACACGCGACCGTCAGGCCGAGAAACGCAGTCGACACAATGTCCACCGTGTCGGCAACAACCTGGTTGCGGGCCACGTCCTGATCCACGGTCCGGTCGCCCGTCCCGTCGGGCGCCATCCGCAGGAAACCGGTCGCCGCGAGAAGATCCTGCTGCTCGGGAGTCAGGTTCTTGTACGGAGGGGGAACAAGCTCATCCCCGGCAAGCTGCTCGATGATGAACTGATCCCACGGCTTGTTCCCATTCAATGAGCGAATCACATAGTCGCGATAGCGCCATGCCGAGTCGCGCACCGTATCGGCTTCCGAATAGCCTTCCGAGTCGGCATAGCCGGCCACATCCAGCCAGTGACGGCCCCAGCGCTCACCGTAATGCGGCGATTCGAGCAACCGGTCGATCAGCCGCTCATACGCATCCGGGCGGGAATCGTTCACAAACTCGGCGATCTCTTCGGGCGTCGGCGGAAGGCCGGTCAGATCAAACGAAGCGCGGCGAATCAGCGTGCGGCGATCCGCCTCTTCCGAGAAGGAGAGTTGCCGGTCTTCGAGCTTTTGCAGGATGAAGGCATCGATCGGCGTGCGGACCAGCTCCTGATGCTGCACACTCGGAACCGCAGGACGAACGATCGGCTGGAACGACCAGAAACCAATCTCCTCGGCGGTGAACAGCGGCTCGTTGCCGATCTGTTCCGGCTCGGGCTGAGCCGTCTTCGCGCCGGCATCGATCCACTTTGCGATGACATCGATCTCTTCCGCGGAGAGTTTCTTCTTGCCGGGGGGCATCTCACCGCTGCGGATGCGTTCGAGCAGCAGGCTTTCTTCCCCCTTCTCCGGGACAATCGCCGGCCCGGAATCGCCCCCGGCGACGATCAGCCGCCGCAGCCGCAGGTCGAGTCCCGCTTCGGGCGGCCCTTCTTCACCATGGCAGTGGAAGCAGTTGGCCTTGAAGATCGGGCGGACGTCCCGCTCATACGTGAGGTCTTTTGCGGCCTCGTCGGCAAACGCCACGGGCGCAAGAGACAGGCAAACACTGAAGGCGAGTGCGAGTGATCGTGTCATGGCAGGCGGGCAATAGCAGGAAGGCAGGCAGATTGAAGGTTCGACGTCTTCGAGAGTGAGACAGTCTGGCTCACGGCTCGAAGCCCCATGCGGCAGGGCGCATCACATGAGCAAACGTCGATTGAGTATTTTCCCTTATTCGGCAGGACAATGCAACGGGAATGAGGTTTCGCCTGCCCGACGCGGCGGGTTCAGCGGGATGGAAAACCGCGCGACGCGGCGATGCCGGCTGTGGTTTTCTGGCAGTTTGACCGCTGCTTCCGGGGTGCGCGAGAGGGGTCTGCCCCCGCAAAAGGTACGATCATGCGGATTTTTTGACATCCGCAGAAAGCGCAGTAGAGTTAGTAGTCTCCCTCATTTCGTTCTCTCATTTCGCAGCTTCCCGTCAACTCGCGGACTCGCCGGCCAGGAAGGCCGCGCATCAAGAATGCCGTGTCTGGTCTGTCTTGCTGAGAACTTCGGCCATGTCGACTCTGTCTGTAAATCCCGCTGAGCTTGAGGCGTTCCGCTGGAGTGATCCGAATGTGTTCATCCATCCGGCGGAGAAGATCTCGGCGTTTGTCGAACAACTCATCGAGAACAGCCGCGCACCCCAGCACGAACGGCGGATGTATCGTCGGCACCTGCTTTCGGTCCCGGTGCTGGTCCGGCCGGTCGATCGCGCCTGCCGTCCGCTCGATGTCCCGTTCGAAGTCCTGACCCGCGACATTTCGACGACGGGGATTGGCCTGCTGCACGTCAATCCGATCGCGTGCGCATTTCTGGCATTGCAGATCAGCGGCCGCGAGGGTGACGACCTGCGCATCCTGATGCGCGTCGTGCGTTGCCGTCCGCTCGCCTCGTTCTACGAGATCGGGGGACGGTTCCTGCTGAAGTTCAGCCGCTGAGAACTCAGCACGCCGTCACACAGGGCAGCCGCATCCATTGGGCCGCGATGATTGCATTCGCTTCCCCTGTCGGCGGGTGAACGAAACGCGGCCCTGTTTTCACACGTGCCGTCATGGCAAGACGTTCACGCGGTCATGTCGTCCACGACCGGGAGGCCATCTCGACGGGCTGGAGGGCCTGTTCTTTCGGCAGGTTCTCGATCAGTTCCACCCAGGTCTCGCGATGCATTTCGAGAATGCGAATCGCCTCGTGAATCAGCCGGGGTTCGTGAACCAGATCCGCCTGCGCGAGATTCCGATGGGCGAAAATGAACAGCCCCTTCAGGCGGTCCACCATGTCGGGATCCTGATCGGGCTTCAGCCCGACAATCAGTTCGTTCACGCAGTCGCGGGCCCGGTTGAGAGAGAAATGCGCCGTTTCGAAGTCGCGCTGCTCGAGCGCGGCGGCCGCCTGACGCGAGAAACGCAGCGCCCCGTCAACCACCATCAGATGCAATTGATGCGGGGGGGCGGTCAGGACACGGGTTTCGAGATAGGGGTCAGAAACAGCCACGTACAGTCCTCCAGAACGATCAGCAAACTTCCCTGCGGAAACTCTGCCGCATCCAGGGCGTTCCTGCCGCCCGAGCGCGAAATTTCCGGGCCGGGCTCTCCCGGCGAGCGATGCACTTCCTGCAGACTTCTGGCGGCAACCTTACTTGTTGCTTTGCGAAGAAGCCGGCACTAACGACCGGATCTGCGAAAGCACAGTCTGCTGCGAGTTCAGCGAGGCAATCGCCTGCTCCATCGCAATGAACTGCTTCATCAGGCGGTCGCGCTTGACTTCGAGCATCTCGTTCAATGTCTCGATCCGACTGGCCAGCGATTCGAGCGAGCTGTCGATCGACTTGGATTGAACTGTGAGGTTTCCCTCGAACGGATCGGTAAAATCGTCGATCGACTCGGACAATTGCGCGCCAAGTCCGGTTGTAGCTTTGGAAAAGAATTCCCTCACCGCATCCGGATTGTTCTTCAGGACCGTCTCGAACTTGCTCGAATCGAAGGAAAGCTTGCCGCCGAGTTCGATGCGGATCCCCAGCTCGAACACATTCCGGATGCCGCTCCCTTCGGCCCCGTAGTTCGACGAGATCACCCGATCGAAGCGGCTCAGGACATTCAGAACGACCGAATTCCCCTGCAGGAGGCCCCGCTGCCCCGTCGCCGAATCGTACTTTGTCAGTTCGGCGGAGCTTGAGAGCAGTTTGTTGTACGCCGTCACGAACCCCGAGAGGACCTGCGTAACGGAGGAGACGTCCTGGCTGATCTGCACGTCCGCGGCGGCGCTGGACGTCTTCAGGATGTCGACCGTCACTCCGGGGACGGGATTCTCGAAACGGTTGCTGCTCGACGTCAGCAGGTAGCCTGTTTCCAGATCGCCGACCCGCAGGACCGCGTCCTGGGCTTCGACCTGCGTGGCAAGCCCCAGCCCCAGGCCGCCGTCATCAATGACGAGTGCCCCCGCCAGCCCGGAGTTCTTCGAGACGAGCGAGAGCCGCAACGGATTGATGCTCGCCCCGTTATTAAGGGTGGAGGCGGTGATGCCCGCCTCTGCCTTGTTCAGCTTCGTCACCAGGCTGTCGAGCGTGTCTCCCTCCTCAACCGTGATGATCGTCGCGGTGCGTCCGACCAGGTGCGACTTGCCGTCACTCCCCGTCGTCCCGGTCCCGAGGAGCCGCAGATTCTCCGCCGTGTTCCCCCCCAGTTCGGCCACCGATAACTGCCCGGCCCCGCCCGCTTCATCGACCAGTTCGATCCCGTCCCCCGTTTCGTTCAGACGAGCCGTGACCTGCGCGCCAGTCGCAAGATTGATCCGCTGGATCAGGTCACCGACTGTTTTCACGGCACTGGTGACGTTGATCACCGATTCATTGCCCTGCGAATCGGTGATGCGGAAAGTCCCCGGGGTAAACTTGCCGCCGCGCGCATAGTCGGCGAGGCTGGTCGCTTCGTTCACATGCTGGAGGTGCAGCGAACCGCTGTTGACCGAGGTCTGGGCCGCGTCGACCGCGATTCCCAGTTGAGCCGCCAGCGTACTCCCCGCTTCATCCGCGATGATCAGATTGCTCGCCGTCGCTCCCGACGTATCCACAATCTGGATGCCGTTGCCCGCGGCATTCAACGATGCGGTGAGTTGCAGCTTGACCGAACCGGCGCTTTCGGCGGAGTTGATCGCGGCGATGACTTCATCCAGCGTTTCCGCATTGCTCAGGTCGATCGTGGCCGTCGCCCCGGTGCGATCGGTGAGCGTAATCTCGCCGAGACTGTCGATCCCCTGCCCGCTGCGCAGGTTCCGCAGCAATACGGAATTGATGCCCGCCCCCAGCCGATTACCGGTGAGAGTATCGCCGGCCGCCGAAGCGTTCAGCCCAAGTTGCTTGACCGCCGAGCTGCCGTTGATGTCGGTGACGGCGAGCGTCCCGGTCCCTCCGCCGCCGGTGAGATCATTGAGGACAATCCGGCCATCGACGATCGACGCCGACAGCTTGCCGTTGTTGTCTTCGTGATCGTTGATCTTCTGGATGACGTCGTTGAGCGTCACCGCTCCATCGAGGTTGACCTCGATCGTGGTCGTCGGATCATCGGTCAGCGTGATGCGGATGTCGGGCGCACCGGTCGTCAGCTTGAGGCCGTTGCCGTCATTGATCTGCGTGAGCTTGAAGTCGCCCGTGATCTCGAAGACGTCGCTTCCCACGAGTGTGTCGGCGGCGACGCTCTGCCGAATCCCGAGATCGGCCGCAGTGCTGCCGCCGGCCAGATCGGTCACGATCAGGTTCGAGAACGTCTGCCCTGAAGTGTCGGTCAGGACGATCCCGTTCCGTTCGGCCTTGGCGGTGACGGAAATTTCGGCGTTCGAGTTGATCGCGTGCAGCACATCGTCGACGGTGACAGCACTGCGGAGATCGATGATCGCACCTCGCCCGCTGCGGTCGGTGATGCGGAACTGGCCGGGGGATACCCCCTTGCCGCCGTTCAGCATGTCGAGGCGCGTGTTCGAGTCGAGCGATCCCCCCTTGCTGATGGTGATCGTGCCGGTTCCGATCTTCTGCGTCGTCGCGTCGGCAAAGCCTTTGGAGACGACCTGCTGCGCGGTCGCTTTCCGCAGCGCCTGAAACTGGAGCGTGCCGAGGGCCGCCCCCTTGGCCGGAGTGACGGCAAGCTGATCGGGATCGGAAACGGTGACGAACCGCTTGTCGAACGTCCCGGCGTCCTTGAGCGACGTCGCCGAGGTCTTCAGCGTGAGGATGGTCGCCGAGAGGGTATCGAGTCCGGTCTTCGTCTGCTGCAGCCCCGCGCCGCGCTGCGTGAGTCGATTGACGGTCCCCTTCTGGGCCGCGATGAGTGCATCGACGATCTCGGCGATGTTCAGGCCGCTGGCCAGTCCCACCCCAGTGGCAATTGTGCCCATAGACGTTGCTCACATCGCTGTTCCGACAGTCTTCAGAACAGCATCTCACCCGATGGCGTGCGTCCTGGCGGAGAGACGAGCCGCGCACGCGCTTCGCTGGCTCTCCGCAACGATCCTCGGCCCGACGGACCTTCTTCTCCGGGAAAACGGTCTCTCTTCTTATCGGCCGCTGCCCCCGCGCGACTGTAAGAATGGACCGCCGGAGAAGACTTGCCCGGTTTTGCCGGCTGAAGGGATCGTACTGGCGGACAGAGCTTCCGGAATCAGCCGCGAGCGGAAACTGCGGCACGGCGGAGGTTCATTCGCCGGCAGCTTCGCTGACGCCTGCCGAGGTGTTGCGGGCGCGGACCCGCTGGGCTTCTTCAAGGAGCGGAACCACGCGGACGAGCGCCCGCTGCATCTCCTGGATGACGCCCCCTTCAAGCTCGGCGGTCGAAATGCCCTCGCAGGCGGTCACGCACGCGCGAATCCGCCGCAGGGCCGCTTCATCGAAATAGTCGGCCGAGATCAGTTCCTGCGCACTGGGCGTGAGTTCATCGGCCGGGCGGGACGGAATGTGCGGGGGGTGAATCGTCGTTTCGGAACGTGCATCCATGCGAGCTTCCTCACTTCGCAAACCCAGTTTCCGCAGATGTGCCGCGAGTCCGAAGGCTCCCGGTTCGCGGCCAAACGATTGACTCTTCCAATGCGGCCCTTACTGGTACTTCATCGACCGGCCGCGCCGGAAAATCCGGCAAATTCCTTCCGGTTCATCAACCCGGCACTGCCGGAACGGCTCATGACCGCGCGAAGCGGGCAAGGCGGAGAAGATCTCAGCGAAAATCGCGGGAGCGGGAATCGACGTGCGGAAGCAGGGATGACAGATCTTCGAGCCGGTCCACCAGAATGTGAATCACCCCGTCCTGCCGCTGCAAGGGGCCGCTCGCCAGCAGAATCTGCGCGGTCCGTGCGGCCCGGTGATAGCGTTCCCAGACTTCGGGGCGAACGATCAGATTTGCCGTACCGGTCTCATCTTCGAGGGTCACGAAGGTGATGCCGCTCGCGGTTCCGGGCCGTTGACGGATCAAAACGAGTCCCCCCACCTTCACCCGCCGCCCGACCGGCCAGGTCGCCAGATCGCTCGCCCGCGCGACGTTCATCTCCGTAAGGTGCGGGCGGATAAAGCGGAACGGATGATCGCGCAGCGAGAGTCCCGCCGCCCGATAATCGGCAACCACCTCGGCAAGCGGGGAGAGCCCCGGCAACTCGACTGCCGGTTCTTCGGTTTCACCCGCCTGCGATTCGAGTGCATCGAAAAGCGGCAGCGGCTTCTGCTCCGGCAGGGATTGCCAGAGAGCCTGGCGGCGATCGACCGCCACCGAACCGAACGCATCGGCCTTCGAGAGCCGCGTGAGCACCGCATGCGTCAGACCGGTCCGCCGCGCAAACTGATCGAGACTGCGAAACGGCCCTCCCGCCTCGCGACAACGGACAATCTGCAGGGCGTGCGTCTGCGAAAACCCGCGGATCATCCGCAACCCCAACCGCAACGCGTATGCACGTGCTCCCCGGTCTCCTTCCACAGGCAGACCGTCACACTCCGGGCGGGCTTCGAGCGTACAGTCCCACCCGCTGAAGTTCACATCGACCGGCCGCACTTCAACACCGTGCCGGCGGGCATCCCCCACGAGTTGCGCCGGCGCATAGAACCCCATGGGCTGGCTGTTCAATAACGCTGCCGTGAAAGCGGCGGGATAATGCCGTTTGATCCACGCCGAGACATAGACCAGCAGCGCGAAGCTCGCGGAGTGCGACTCCGGAAATCCGTACTCCCCGAACCCGCGGATCTGATTGAAGACGCGCTCGGCGAACTCCTGCGTGTAACCGTTCGCGCACATGCCGTCGATCAGCTTGCGGCGGAACTGGTCGATGACTCCCGAGCGCCGCCAGGCTCCCATCGCCCGGCGAAGCTGATCGGCTTCCCCCGGCGTGAACCCCGCGGCGACAATCGCCAGCCGCATGGCCTGCTCCTGAAAGATGGGCACCCCAAGCGTCTTTTCGAGCACCTCGCGGATTCGCTCGTCGGGATACTCGACCGGCTCTTCTCCGCATCGCCGCCGCAAATAGGGGTGCACCATGTCTCCCTGAATCGGTCCCGGCCGCACGATCGCCACCTCGATGACGAGATCGTAAAAGCATCGGGGCCGCAGTCGCGGCAGCATGCTCATCTGCGCCCGGCTTTCGATCTGAAAGACTCCCATCGTGTCGGCCCGCTGGATCATCTCGTAAACCTGCGGGTCTTCCGGCGGAACGTTCGCGAGCGTGCAGACGCGACCGTAATGCCGCTCGATCAGGTCGAACCCCTTGTGAATCGCCGTGAGCATTCCGAGCGCGAGGCAATCGACCTTGAGAATCCCCAGCTCATCGAGATCGTCCTTGCTCCATTCAATCACGGTGCGGTCGGCCATCGCCGCGTTCTCGATCGGCACGAGTTCGCACAGCGGACCGTTGGTGATGACCATCCCCCCCACATGCTGCGAGAGATGCCGCGGAAACCCGAGAATCTGCCGCATGAGCACAATCAGCCGGCGAACCGCGGGAGCGCGGGGATCGAGCCCGGCCTCGCGGCAGCGGCGGGCGATACTCTCCGCCTCGCTCGAAAAATGTTCGAATCCCTTCGCAAGCGCATCCACACGATCGAGCGAAAGCCCGAGGGCTTTCCCCACGTCGCGAACCGCCGACTTCGGGCGATAGGTAATTACCTCGGCGGTCATTCCCGCGCGCTCGCGCCCGTACTTCTCATAGATGTATTGCAGCACCTCTTCGCGGCGTTCGTGCTCGAAATCCACATCAATGTCGGGAGCCTCATCCCGCTCCTTGCTGACGAAACGTTCGAAGAGGACATCAATCCGCCCGGGATCGACGGAGGTCGTCCCCAGGCAATAGCAGACCGCGGAGTTCGCCGCCGAGCCTCGCCCCTGACAGAGGATATTGCGGCTGCGGGCGAAGCGGACGAGATCCCACACGGTGAGGAAATAGGCCTCGTAGCGCAGCTCTTCAATGAGCTTCAGCTCGTGCTCGATTAACTGCCGGACTTTCTCCGGCAGCCCGTCGGGATAGCGTTCGCGTGCCCCGTCCCAGGTGAGCCGCGAGAGATGTTCGATCGGCGTCATCCCGGCAGGACACAACTCCGCCGGATATTCGTAGCGGAGCTCATCGAGCGAAAACCGGCAGCGGTCGGCAATCTCGCGGGTCCGGGCCACCGCCTCTGGACAAGCCCCGAAAAGTTCCGCCATCTGCGCAGGAGACTTCAAGTAACGTTCGGCATTCGGGAAGCGCCGTTCCCCCAGTTCGGCGACTGTGCAGCCGAAACGAATGGCCGTCAGCACATCCTGGAGGTAACAGCGGTCGGCGGTGTGATAATGCACATCGTTCGCCGCCACGACGGGGATTCCCGCCACCCGCGCCTCTTCGCAGCGTCGCTGCAGCCGGGCAGAATCGTTCGGCCCGTGATGCAGTTCCACCAGCAGATAACAGCGATCGGAGAACGCCGCACGAAAGCTGTCGAGCGTGGCCTGCTGATACCCCGCAACGAGACTGAGCGATCCGGCGGCGGTCCCCTGCGTTTCCTGTTCCCTGCCGCTCCGCATGCCGCGGCTTTCGCCGATGCAGGCGATCAGTCCCTCGGCATGTTCCACGAGGTCGGCAAAGGTGAGGTGACACTCGCCTTTTGGGGCCGCACGACGGCCGCGCGTGAGCAGTCGCGACAGACGGCCATACGCCGCCCGATCCGTGACCAGCAGGACGACCGGCGGCGCATCGAGGGGCGTGACCTCGGCTCCGATCAGCAGCTTGAGACCGACTTCCTTCGCCGCCACATGCGCCCGCACGACCCCCGCCAGACTGTTCCGGTCGGTAATCGCCAGCGCTTCGTACCGCAGTTCGGCCGCCCGCACGACCAGCTCATCCGGATGCGAAGCCCCTTCCAGAAACGAGAAGTTCGTCCGGCAATGCAGCTCCGCATATCTCGCCCGACTCTTCTCCAGACACTCGCCCCGCCCTGCCTCCAAAGGCAAACGGACCTCCCCCGCAGTCCCCGTCTGCCGAGGTCGATAAGGCCGTTTCTCAGGAGGAAGATCGGGCATGGGGGGGAGTAGGCTGGAGACTGGAGGCTGGAGAGGGGATTTAGGATCGTCCGTTGCTTAACGGGAGACCTTTCTCTTCTACAGGATGCTCCATAGGTGCTCGCCAACCTTAATTAGCGACAACCAGCACTTACTTATATAACTCCAGCCTATAGTCTCCAGTCTCCAGTCTAGAACCCATGCACAAACCACTCGCCACTTTCCCCCCGGCGGTAGAGCCAGAAGCGTTGGCCGGTGGTGAGTTCGATGCGGTAATAGTCGCGGCGGATCTGGCGGCCGCGCCACCAGCCGGTTTCAATCCGCTCCGGCCCCCAGGCGTGAACGATCCGCTGTTCGCGATCCTTCCAGCGGAGACGGATTGGCGGCCCTCCGGGCACCACCGAGAGCACCTCGACCGGAACCGGCTCGCGGCTGAGCCGCAACGGACGAAACAGCCCCAGCTCGGCCATGCCCTCCCACGCCCCCTCCCGCACCTGCGGAGCGACGGCGGACAGCCTCCCCCGCCGCTTTGAACGACTCCGGAGAGTGGGGGATCTTTCACTTCCCACCAGCGGCCGATAGGAGACGGCGTACTCCGGCTGCGCATCGGGCATCAGCTGCGGGCGCAGCACCGACCGCCGCCCGAGCCGGCTGCTCAAGCGATCGATCAGCGCTTCGAGCGGTTGACGGTCCGCCGCATTATCTCCTGAGAAGAAGGCGCGCTGCCGCGATCCGAGCGGCCCGGTCGCCGCGATCCGGAGATGGACAGCAAAAATCTCGGAAGGAAGCGACAGCCGCTCCAGCTGCAGACAGATCAATTCCAGCAGGTGCCGGGCAGACGCACTGGCGCGCACCAGTTCCACGACGAACTTCAACGAGTCTCCCCCCGCGTGAGCCGCCGCCTGCAGTCGGCACTGCAGCCGCTGCACCCCTTCCTGTCGCGGCGACAGCTGTTCAAGCGCCTGCCCCAGCAGTTGCTCCAGCACGATCTCCAGCGCACGGCGACTGGTGAGCGGATCATCGGACTCCCAACGGCAGTGGATCGGTTCCGGCGGACGCTCGGGAAGAATCAGCTCCGCAACTTCCCCCGACGCCTGGTCGAGACGCTGCAGGACGAGCTTGCCGAACCGTGACGGCAAAGCCGCGCGGGGCAGACGTTGTACCTGCTCCACCCGCCGCAGATCGAATTCAGACAGCGTGCGGAGCGTTTCCTCCGGCAGCCGCAGGGCCGCGACGGGCAACGGCGCGAGGACCTGCCTCTGTTCGCCCGACGGCACCACGCTGGCGGCGACCGAGCCAAAATGCGCCACTCCCCAGGCCGCCCCGAGGGTGTCGGCGATCGCGACACGCGCCTGGAGACGCCGCTCGCGCAGGAGTTGCTGCCGCACCTGATTCACCAGTGCCGCTTCGCCTCCGAAGAGCGGCGCGCAGCCGGTGACATCCAGCAGCAGCGACTCCGGCGCGTCTCCTTCTTCGAGCCCGACGAGCGGACTGAAACGCCGGCACCAGCGGGCCACCTCGCGAAGCGCACGCAGATCCGCCTCGGGATCGTACTCTTCGAGATGCGGCCGCACCGCCTTCCCTCGCGCCGCCGTCTGCAAAAGGGCGGTCGCTTCGGCCAGAGGCATGCCCGGCGCGACGCCCTGCGCGAGCGCGTGCCGCGAACAGTCCACAACCTCAAGTCCCCGCCGGCCTCCGCTCCGGTAGAGGACGACGGCGGATTGTTCAAGCTCCGGCCGCGCGACGCGGCGACACTGGAGCGACCAATGGGGAAACCAGATGCACAGAATTCGTTTCATGGGAGACTTCCAGCTCAACCGCTCCTCCGCTCATTCCACCGCGACAACGGAGCAATTCGATCCGCACACGTCTCCCAGACGATCGACTCGCCGGCAGCGGCTCGACCAGCAGCCGCACCTCGGCCCACGAAGGCTGCGACCGCACCGAGGCCGGTCTCAACAGCAGCCCCAACCCTCCCCCCGCCTCGGCGGCAAGCTGCAGGCGGCGAAACGCCCGATCGCTCAGCCGCTCAAACTCGCAGAGAGTCGCTCCCACCCCCGGACAGCGCAACGCCTGTTCGAGCGACCAGAGGAGATCGGCGGCACGGGCGGGCCGGATGACGAGCATGTCGGCCGGAGGAATCCCCAACGCCGCCGCCGCCGGGGGATAGAACTCCCCGGAAGGATCGATCACCACGAAGACCCGGCCGCTCTGCAACACGGGGACAACCGCCCGCAGGGCGCAGTTCTCCACGCCGCTTCCCTCTGCGGCCGCCAGCCACTCCACCAGGGTTCCCCGGCGGAAGCCTCCTTCCGGAAGCAACTGGTCGAGAGGGGCGATCCCGGTCGAAACCACCTCTCCCCCCGCCGCCGGCGCGGCCCGGGAACGCTCCAGCTGTCCGACTTGCCGGGCAAGCTGCTGGATAATCTCGGAGCGGGATGCGTGACCAGCCATGGAATCATTCGCAACGAAGAAGAGACAAACGCGGGAATCACCCGTTCACAACTCGCAAGCACTCTCATCAGCGATGAAAGCTCATCAGTGATGAAAGCAACCCCGGAGCAGACGCACCTCTTCCGCGAAGAGGACTCCGGCGAAGAACTCTCCTCCTGCTCCCACGACTCGTCATGAGTCCGGGATGTTCTGCGCGGCGAGGGAAACCCCCGCCGCACCTCCGGTAATATACATGCGTCCATTATCGAGTCAAGAGGTTTGTGAGCATGAGGCGTCCTTTTCAGAACCGACCCCACCTTTTCCTGCGGGTTTTGCCGCGAGAATGACTTTCGGCAACCCGCCCGCGACGGCGAACCTCTCCGGAAGAAGACAGATCTTCTGAGCTGCGAGCCTTGCCTCCTGTCCCCGGCGGCGGCTCTCGCCAAAGAGACTGATCCAGAAGATCTGATCCCTCCGGGCAGAGCACCTCCCGGGCCTGACAAGGCCTCTGCCCTTCTCCCGCCGCGGAAAATGCAAATGCGGGCAACTCCACAAATCACCCGCGAAAAACGTTGGCGATTGAAGTCAGGGCGCAAGGCTCGGTATAGTTGGAGAGCTGTTCTGGATCTTCCCAGTTCCCTTTTCTTCAGTTGGCAGCGTTACCTGCTGCGCGAGGAGCGTTTGACGTGTTTCAGACTGTGGCCATCGTGGGTGCGACCGGCGCTGTGGGCCGGATCATGCTCCAGTTGCTCGAAGAGCGGAAGTTCGCCGCCGAGAACTTCAAATTTCTTGCCTCAGGCCGCAGTGCAGGCAAAACGCTGACGTTCCAGGGAAAAACGTACACGATCGAGGAGCTGCGTCCCGAGGCATTTGCCGGCTGCGACCTCGTGATCTCCAGCACGCCTGATGACGTCGCCCGCGATTATCTTCCCGCCGCTGTCGCCGCCGGCGCGATCGTCATTGACGAGTCGGGCTACTGGCGGATGAAGCCGGAAGTCGCGCTCGTCGTGCCGGAAATCAATCCCGAAGCGGCCCTCAACGCCACCGGGATCATTGCCAGCCCGAACTGCTCGACGACGCAGATGGTCGTGGCGCTCAAGCCGCTGCACGACGCGGCCCGCGTGCGCCGGGTGATCGTCAGCAGTTATCAGGCGGTGAGCGGGGCCGGCCTGCAGGGAACCCAGGACCTGCTCGAAGGGACGGCGGCCCACCTCAACGGGCATACGCATCAATACAAGGCGTTCGCGCATCCGATCGCCTTCAATGCAATTCCGCAGATCGGCAGCTTCAAGGAAGAGGGGTACACCAGCGAAGAGCTGAAGATGGTGTACGAGACCCGCAAGATCCTGGGCGACGAATCGATCCAGGTCTGCCCGACCTGCGTCCGCGTGCCGGTTGCGAATTGCCACAGCGAGTCCATTACGATTGAAACCGAGCGTCCGCTCTCGCCGGAAGAAGCCCGCCAGCTGTTTGCCGCGTTTCCGGGAATCGTCGTCGTCGACGACACGACGACCGGCCGCTATCCGATGCCCTCCGATTGCACCGGCCGCGACGAGGTCTTCATCGGCCGCATCCGCCGCGACCTCTCGCACCCGAACGGCCTGAGCTTCTGGTGCGTCAGCGACAACCTGCGAAAAGGGGCGGCGACGAATGCCGTGCAGATCGCCGAACTGCTCGCCGCGCACCGGGCCGAGAAAGCCGCGATTTCCTGACGCGGCCTTTTCATCGCGACCGACCTGCGTCCGCTGACGCAACCGGACTCGATTCCTCAACCGCCGCGGAGACCGCTCTCCGCGGCGGAACACTTTTCCTCCTGCCTACACAGTCTTACGGACCACCGGACATGGATTACTTCCACTATCAGAACGGCGAACTGTATTGCGAAGACGTGCCGGTGTCGCGGCTTGTCGCGGAGTACGACACCCCCCTGTGGATCTACTCCAAGCGCACCTTGCTGCACCACTATCACCAGATCGAACAGGCGTTCGCCGAAGTCGACCCGGTCATCTGCTACTCGGTCAAAGCCAACTCGAACCTCGGCATCCTGAAGGCGATGCAGGAAGCCGGCAGCAGCTTCGACGTCGTTTCGGGCGGAGAGCTCTACCGTGTGAAGAAGGCGGGTGCCGACACCAGTCGCGTCGTCTTTGCCGGTGTCGGCAAGACGGACGATGAGATTCGCTTCGCCCTCGAAAACGACGTGCTGATGTTCAATGTCGAAAGCGAAGCCGAACTCGACGCCATTTCGAACGTCGCCCGCTCGATGCTCGAGACGGTCGCCCCGGTCGCCTTGCGGCTCAATCCCGATATCGACGCGAAAACGCACGCGAAAACGACTACCGGGAAGAAGGGGAACAAGTTCGGCATGGACATCGAGCGGGCCATCGAGCTCGCGGAGAAGGTCCTCGCCGACGATTACCTGGCGCTTCGCGGGATCCACATGCACCTGGGCTCGCCGATCCTCAGCACCGAGCCTTACGCCGCCGCCGTGCAGAAAGCCGGCGAAGTGGTTCGCGACCTGCGGCAGAAGGGTCACGACATCAACTGGATCAATCTCGGTGGGGGCTTCGGCATCAACTATCGCGGCAACGAGGCGAAGCCGGCGAGCGCCTTTGCCGAGGTGATTGTCCCCGGCGTCAAGGCGGCCGGTTGCCGCCTGGCGCTCGAACCGGGCCGGTTCATCGTCGGCAATGCCGGCGTGCTGATCAGCGAAGTGATCTACACGAAGCGCGAAGGGGGCAAGCTGTTCATCATCCAGGACGCGGCGATGAACGATCTCGTCCGCCCGGCGATGTATGACGCCTTCCATCGCATCTGGCCCGTCCGCCCGCAGGTGGCTCCGCCGGAAGACTACGAAGCCGAGATCCCCGGTTGCGAACCTGCCGACGTCGTCGGCCCGGTCTGCGAATCGGGAGACTATCTCGCGAAGCAGCGCTGGCTCCCCCCGATGCAGCGCGGCGACCTGCTCTGCACCTTCAGCGCGGGCGCTTACGGAACGGTGATGAGCAGCAACTACAACTCGCGACCGCGCGGGGCCGAAGTCCTCGTCGACGGCAGCAGCCATCGCCTGGTCCGTCGCCGCGAAACCTACGACGATCTCGTCGCGCACGAGCTGCTCTGAGACACGCGGGGCCACCCGCCCTCGACAATTCCGGCAATCCACATAACCGGCGCTACCGGCACAACTCAACCGGTGCGCCGGTCTTTTTGTAGAGAGCCCGCCGCGCATCTCTCCGCGGTCTCACCCACCCCCACAGAAGCTTCGAGCATTACAATCCGCACAGCCGGACTGATAGATGCTCGTCAGAACTTCCGGCGGGTGTTTGCACGATGAATTCCGAGGAAGGCCGGGAGTCACTCCCGCTTTCCCCTGATTTCGCGGATGTCGCCAGAATTCGTTTGTCATCGCTTCCCTCAGGGCTTTAACATAGAATATTCGCAACTCCACGCAGAACCCCCATCACTCGCAGTTTGTGATACAATCCTGATTCCCGGGTGACACTCGGGAGAACGCGGGAAGCAGGATTCCCGAGCGGTTGCGAGAGGGGACGCGGGCTGCTCAGATGGTTCAGGGACGCTGGTCCTGGTCCTTCCCCCCTGAGGGGACGAAGCGACCAGCCGGAGCGGCGGCTCACGACACTTCGAAAACTGTTGATGCCCACAGCCTGGGAGCTGGCTTAATGTCTTCGGCGAATTCCCGGATTTCTCCACCGTTGCTGCTCTCGGTGCTGCTGGTTCTGCTGCTGTGCGGGCCCCGCATGACCTGGGCCCAGCAGCTGTCACCGGCCGCTCCGCCCGCACGGATACCGCTCCCGATCGAACCGAAGACGCCGGAAGAGGAGTTCGAGGCGGCACTGCTGCTCGTTGAACTGGGGCGGCCGGAAGAAGCTCTGGGCTATCTCAGCAAGTTCGTGAACGACCAGCCCTCCGACGAGTTGCTGCTGCAGCTTCGCGAGGAGCACGGTCCCGCGACTTTCCTTCGGCTCGCCAACATTCGCGAGCTGCAGCCGGTCTCGACGCGGCTGCTCGAGATGAGTAACCAGGCATTCAGCCGTTTTGCCACCGATCCCGACCGGATCGCCGGGCTGATCGCCAACCTGGGAGGCACGCCCGAAGAACAGGCGGAAGCGGTTGAAGAACTCCGCCGCGCCGGCGTCGCCGTCGTCCCCAACCTGCTCCGCGCGCTGAATGTTTCAGAAAACACGGCTCAGCGTGAGGGGCTGCTGTACACGCTCGTGCGGATCGGCGAGCCCGCCGTCCCGCTCCTGATCGCCGCCCTCGAATCGCCCAATCCCGATCTCCGCGCCCGCGTGATCACCGCGCTGGGGTTCATCGGCGATCCGCAGGCTGTCCCCTACCTCTGGTATCCGGCGGCGGCGGACGACCAGCCCGCCATCGTTCAGGCGGCCGCGCGACAGGCGGTGCTCCGGCTGCTCCGTCAACCGCTGGGGGTGACCTTTGATCAGGCGACACTCGGAGTCGTGAACCGGCTGATGCAACAGGCAACGGAAGTCTCGGACCCCGGCTATCCCTGGCCGACCAATGCCGAGGGGCTCGTCTCCGTCTGGCGGTGGGATCCCGAAGCCGGGACCGTCGTGTCGATGCGCGTTTCCCGGGCCGCCGCGGGGAGCCGTGCCGGCATGGAGTTCGCCCGGCAGGCGCTCGCCCTCTCGCCGGACAACCGCCGCGTCCACAACCAGTATCTGTCGCTCGCCCTGGCGCACGAAGTCTATCTCGCCAACTGGGGTTCACCCCTGCCGAGCGGCCCCGGCACCGCCTATGACCTGGCGCTCTCCGCCGGCCCCGAGATGATTTCCGAAATCGTGGCGAATGCGTACCGCGAAGGACGCGCCGCGACCCTGATCAACGGCCTGCGGGTTCTCGGCCAGATCGGCACCCGCCATCAGGTGCGGTCGCCGCAACTTGAACGTTCGCCAGTGCTCGCCGCCCTCGATTATCCCGACCGGCGGGTGCAGTTCGCCGCCGCGAGTACCATCATGCAGATCGACCCGCAGACCGAGTTCGTTGGTGCGCGCCGGGTCGTGGAAATCTTCGCACGTGCCCTGACGGATCTCGGCGAAGGAGCGCGGCGGGCCCTTGTGATCGATCCGTCCCTCGAACGCTCCGCCACGATCAGCGGATTCCTTGCCGACATCGGTTACAGCGGAGTGACCGCGGCGACGGGACGCGAAGGCTTCCGGATTGCCGCCGAGCGGCCCGACATCGATCTCATTCTGGTGCATCCGAACGTCATCCGCTGGGAGCTTTCGGAAACGCTCGCCAACCTGCGTGCCGATTCGCGAACGGCGGGGCTGCCGATCGTCATTTACGGCACTCCCGAACTCCGCGGCCGTCTGCGTCGTCCGCTCGAGGACTATCGCCTGATCACTTATATCATCGAGCCGATCGATGCCCGTGACCTCGAGACGCAGCTGACTCCCTTCCTGACCGGGCTGCGGACACCGCCGCTGACACCCGAGCAGCGGAAAATCCAGGCGGAGGCGGCCGCGTACTGGCTGGGCCACATCGCCAGTGGCCAGCGAACGCGGATCTACAACCTGCAGCTGGCGCAGCCCGCGCTGATCGCCGCGCTCGAAAGCCCGAACCTCGCTCCCAATGCGCTGGTGGCGCTGAGCGCGATTCCCACGCGCGAAAGCCAGCAGGCGATGGCAACCATCGTTCTCGACACGCTGAGCGAGCTTCCGTTGCGTGAGGAAGCGGCTTTCCAGCTGAGCTTCCACATTCAGCGGCACGGACTCCTGCTGCCAACCGCGCAGGTGGGAGAACTCCATGCCGCGTGGCGGATGAGTGAAGATCCCCGGCTGGCGACCGCCCTGGGGGGCGTCATCGGCTCGCTGAAGCCGGATTCGACGCTCATCGGGCAGCGTCTGCGCGAGTTCGCGGCACCGGTCGCTCCCGCTGCTCCGCCCGCGCCCCCGACGCCTCCGTCCACCCCGCCGACTCCCGCGCCGTAAGCACCGGAAGAGCGTCCCGCGCCGCCGACCTGCCCGCCGCCTGCCCCGCCCCGTTGGACGCTCCCGAGTTTCTTTCCGAGGGGCCGGGAGCCACCTCGCTGCGCGCCCTGCAACGGTCTCACACGGCCCGCGCTTCGTTCAGCCGACGACCTCCGCGAAGCGGCCTCTGCCTGAGTAACTGCTCCGTGGAGAGCTTCTGGATCTTGCCAGAACGGGCAGATTCACCTGATTCACTCCTGCCGCGATCATCTGCCCTGACAATCAGCAGACATCCGCACTTGCGGATGAAGAAGCAGGCAGCAGAAGTCACCCCGCGTCTCCCTGCGAGGAAAAAAACGCGTTCTGGAGAGCTGCCGCTTTTTTTCGCACTCATCAGAGCGTACACTGGGCGCAGCCGTGCACAGAAAACCTGCAACAAACCTGGTCCTGCGTTCCCCCTGAACGAGACTCTATGGCCACGCTGGCAGTGCCCCACCGGACAGCAAGCAACAACGAAGCCCCCCTGCTCCCGGGTCTGATCGGCAGCGGGGAGGCCATGCGGCACATCTATCAGATGACCCGCCAGGTCGCCCCGACGGCAGCGACGGTCCTGCTGACGGGCGAAACCGGAACCGGCAAGGAACTGATCGCCCGTGCCCTTCACGAACTCAGCTCCCGCGCGAGCGGCCCTTTTATCCGCGTGAACTGCGGCGCCCTCAGCGAGAGCCTGCTCGAAAGCGAGCTGTTCGGGCATGTGAAGGGAGCCTTCACCAGTGCCGTCGAGAACCGCACCGGCCGCTTCGAAGCGGCCCACGGCGGGACGATCTTTCTCGATGAGATCAACTCGGTCAGCTACAAACTGCAGGTCAAGCTGCTCCGCGTCCTGCAGGAGCAGGAATTCGAGCGCGTGGGGGATACGCGGACCATCAAGATCGATTGCCGGGTGGTCGCGGCGACCAATCGCGATCTGCTCGACGAGATTGATGAAGGCCGCTTCCGCGAGGATCTGTACTACCGTCTGAACGTCATCCCCATTTTCCTGCCGCCACTCCGCGATCGGGCGGAAGACATCCCCGCGCTGGTCGAGTACTTCGTCAAACGCTATGCGGAAGCGAACCAGCGGCCGGTCCCCTCAGTCCCGGCGGACACCATCGCGGCACTGCAGGGGTACTCCTGGCCGGGGAATGTCCGGGAGCTGCAGAACTATGTGGAGCGGGCAATCGTGCTCTGCACCGGTCCGTCACTCACGCCGGACCTGCTGCCCCCCCACGTTCGCGGACTCGCTCCGGTGCGGATCGCGCGCAACAGTCCCAAGGGGGTCGACTCGCTCGCTCGCGAGCTTGTTTCCGCGGGAATGTCAAGTTCCGACGACAGCGACACCGACCTGCACGGACGGATTGTTTCGCTGGTGGAGAAAGAACTGATCTCCCAGGTCCTCAAGGCATGTCAGGGGGTCCAGACGAAAGCCGCCAGCCGGCTCGGGATCAACCGCAACACGCTGCACAAGAAGATCTCCGAGTATTCGCTCGAAGCGGAAGCAACGTGAGGTAGGCTTTAGACTTCAGGCTCCAGGCTTTAGGGAAAAGACGGCAGGGGCGGCTTCTGAAGTTTTCCCGAGGTGCGGAGCGGCAAAGTCCCTTGGGGCTTCTCGTCAACGGCGGGTCGGGCCGTTATACTGGAAGGCATCGCAAAGGCATGGGCCACCTTCCCCCCGTTGTCCCACCCGCTGACACCACGTTGAGGCATTCCCGGTGTTGAGCTTCCTCGGCCGAGTCGAGGTCTTCTGCTTCCTCGCCAGCTATCTCATTGTCTTCGGACTTGAACTCTCCCGGCTGCTGTTGGGCCGCAGCCAGGTGAGCCGGGCTGTCCGTGTCTTCTTTGCGGTCGCGGGTTTCATTGCGCACACGGCGTACCTGCTGGCCCGGGCGACGGAAACGAATCTTCCGCCGCTGTTAAGCTCGACCCGCGACTGGATGCTCGTGCTGGCGTGGCTGCTGGTCCTCTGCTATCTCGCACTGACCCTCTGGAAGCCCGATCTCGCCGTCGGGGTGTTCCTGCTGCCGCTGGTGCTGATCGTCATCTCCACCGGCTATCTCGTCAGCAGCGACGTCAACCCACAGCTCGCCCCCGTCGCCGGTTTTCGCCGCAGCCTGGGGATGATCCATGCGACATTCCTCGTGCTGGGGATCCTCGGCGTTGTCGTGGGCTTCGTCCTCGCCATGATGTTTCTCTACCAGCAGCGACGGTTGAAGCAGCACCAGTCGCTGCAGGAGGGTTTCGGACTCCCCAATCTCGAAAAGCTCGCGCGGCTCAACCGTGCGGCGGTGATGGTTGCCGTCCCGCTGCTGACTCTCGGCTTCGTGACCGGCGTCTGGCTCGGGCTGGAAGGAGACGAACGGATCCGCTTCAGCGATCCGATCGTCATCGGTAACGGCATCGTCTGGCTCGGCATGGCGGCCGTTTTCGTCCGCCTGCTGACGACGCGAAAGGCGACCGGGAAACACGTCGCCTCGCTGACCCTCTGGGCCGGCGGGTTCCTATTGCTGACGCTGATCGGCCTGCAGATTCTTACCGGCACCGAGCTCTTCAACCTCGAGACCTGGCACACCACCCTCCCGGTCGAGCAGGACTTCAAGTTCGCCTCACCTGCCGAACCGGCACACCACCAGAGAGTTTCCGGTCCCCACCGACAAACGGATAGAACGGAGATTCCGCGTCTTTCCTGGCTGGCAGGCCGGGGATCGTCCTTTATTGACTTGAGGCCCCAACGGTGAACCTGCAAGTCGTCTACTGCAACTACCACACGGCGGACCTGAACGTTCGCGAACGGCTCGCCTTCCCGGCAGATCGGCTGGGAGAGGCCTACAGCCAGCTGCGCGCCAACTTCCCGAACACCGAGCTTGTGGTCCTCTCCACCTGCAATCGTGTCGAGCTTTACGCCGCACAGGAGAACCCCAGCCAGGCGCCCACGCACCAGCAACTCGCCCAGTTCCTCAGCGAGTTTCACAAGGTGCCGATCAACGACTTTTTTAACGACCTGCTCGAGCAGACGGGGCCGGACGTCGTGCGGCACCTCTTTCAGGTCGCGGCAAGTGTCGACAGCATGGTGCTCGGCGAACCGCAGATCGTCGCGCAGGTGCGGGAAGCCTACCGTCTCGCGACCGAGAACCAGGCCTCGGGCCCGGTGACCAACGCCCTCTTCGAACGCGCCCTGAACGTCTCAAAGCGGGTCCGCACGGAAACGAGCCTCGCCGAGGGACGCGTCTCGATCGCGAGCGTCGCCGTGGGCGATTTCGGCAAAAGCATCTTCGACCGCTTCGATGACAAGGTGGTGCTCATCCTGGGGGCCGGACAGATGGCCGAAGAGGCGCTCCGGTATCTCGCCGACGAAGGGGCACGCGAGATCCTTGTCGCCAATCGCAATCCCGACCGGGCGCAGAATCTCGCCCACGATTTCGGCGGGCGGGTGGTCGCGTGGGAACAGCTGGACGAGTGGATGGCTGCCGCGGACGTGATCGTCAGCACCACCGGGGCCGACCGGCCGATTGTTGATGTCCGCCGTTTCCGGCCGATTCGCGAAGTGACCGGCGAGAAGACGGTCTTCATCCTCGATCTCGGGGCGCCGCGCGACTTCGATCCGGCGATCCGCGACCTCGACGAGAACGTGTTCCTCTACTCGATCGATGACCTGCAGGAGATCTGCGACCGCAACCGCAAGGCCCGGCAGCGCGAAGTCGAAAAGGCGCTGGCGATCATCGAGCAGGAGACCGACGCCTTCATGGCGGCCCTCTCGCATCGGGCCACGGGACCGATCATCAAGCGGCTCCGCGAGCAGTGGGAGGAAGTCTCGATCACCGAGACGAAGCGGCTCTTCGACAAGCTGCCGCACCTCGACGCGCGCGACCGCGCCGAGATCGAGAAGACCATCGAACGGATGGTCAACAAGCTGCTGCACCCGCCTCTTGAAGCGTTGCGCGACGAGGCCCGCGAAGGAACGCCGCACGGCCTGATGGATGCGCTCCGCCGCCTGTTCGGCATCCGCGATTAAATTTTCGCCGATGGCCAGCCAGTCGCTCTCGCATGCGATTGCGTAAGACCGCTCGCGGCGGGGGCTGTCCGCAAAGCGGACTTATTCGCGCGGCTTCGCGTCGGCCGGAGGTTCCGGCGCGGGACGATCCTTACAAGGGTGAGTGAACGGCAACTGGCCGCCTCGCCACTCTCCCTTCGCTTTGTGCTCGAGCTCCGCATATTTCCGGGCGAGATCGAGCACCGCGTCGTCACTCTCGTCGACATACAGTTCCAGCCAGTAGCCATCCACCCCCGGTTTCGCGATTCGTATCCCCGCGGCCAGACGGCCGCGATGATCGCCCCCGGCACAGTCGGCTGCGATCAGCGCGGCCATCAGCCGATCGGCGACACTACCGACGGTCTCTTCATACGCTTCCGCCATCGCCGTCACGACTTCCCGGCCGGTGAGGGTATTTCCCTGACAGGCGTAGAAGCGGCCCGTCATCGCGCCCCAATAAAGGCTGCGTGGAGAAGCACCGCTGGGGTTGCGGTTCGCCGCGCGACCGTGGATATCAATAATCGCCAGTTGCCGCTGTTCGCGGTTCTTGTCGCCGTCGAGAAGTTCGGTGAGAACGGCTTCCGGCGGTTTGCCTTCTTCCAGCAGGTCGAGCGCCCGTTCGCCCCAGCGCGGATCGTGCCAATGCTGGGTACAAAACGCTCCGACACCCGTCCGCACATAGGGAACCACTCGGCCGACCGCCGGGTACTTGCTGGCGACCGCAGCCCCGCAGATTCCCGTTTCGGGATCGACCGCCGCGATGGAAAACGTCGCCGTGATGCCGAACTCAGGACCATCCATCGAGGAACTCAACGAAGGCGGATTCGACAGACTCGCGGTACACAGGCTCCACCATCCCAGTGCAAATCCGAAGAGCGCGAAGCGATGCATGGCAAGATCTCCTGAAGGAAACGCCCCCACCCTACCGCACCCGATCGTCGGAAGCGACGAAATTTTTTTGCGGCCCGCACATTCCCCGCCGGGGTGCGACGGTCCCAGGCGCGCCCCCTACAGAATCGCCCGCTCGGCACAGCGGCGGACATGGGGATCATCGTGTGATCGAGCCGCTCGAACCGCGGCGGCGGCTTCCTCGGGGAAACAGAAGGCCAGCCGCGGAGTGTCTCCGGTCTGGCCGAAGACGATTGCATGCTGCCCGAATTCGCGGGCGAGTGCTCGGGCGGTTTCGATTTCGATGCCGCAGACCAGCAGGCTTTCTTCAGGCTCCCAGGAAGGATCGATGCCGACTCCGTAACCGGGGAATGCTGTATAACGGCGCTGCTCAACAGCGGCTTTCAGCGCGGCGGCACGCGCCGCGTTCTCCGCAGGTGTGAGGAGCTGCGAGCGGGGATTCGCCGCTGTGATGAATGCCCACTCGCCAACGCCACGCTCTTCGAGGAAGCGATCGAACTCCTCGTTTCGCTGTTCGAGCTGAAGTCGCAGACACGCGTGTGGCAACTCTGCCCAGTAGCTCGTGCGGCAGTACGCCGCAATCAACTCCGGGCTGAGGGGTGTCATTCGCTCTGCTCCGGAAGCGGCACCTGCCCGGGCGCCGCGAGGTACGCGATGAGATCCCGCACTTCCTCCGGGGTAAGCTGCTCGAACACCCCTTCGGGCATCATCGAAACGGGAGAGACAACGATTTCTTCCACGTCCTCGCGGGCCAGGACGACGCGCTCGTTCACCGTCTGCACGACGAGTGTCGTCGGCGTCTGTTCCCGGATAATCCCCGAGATCAAACGGCCATCCAGCGTGACAATCGTCCGCAACTGGTAGTCACGTCCGATGACGGCACTCGGATCGAGCACGTTCTCCAGGATGTAATCGAGATTCGCCCGGTTCGAACCGGTGAGATCGGGGCCGACATTGCCGCCGGCATCGAACAGCCGATGACACTGCGTGCAGGTCTTGTTAAAGACAAGACGGCCATTGGGCAGGCTGGCCTGCTTGCGAAACTCAGGCGTCAGAAGCTGTTTGTACCTGGCGAGCAGTTCGGCCTTGTCTTTTGCCGTGGGGCGAATTGTTCCCCACACTGTGCGGACGCGCTCGTCCAGCCGCTCATCACCAAACTCATGCAGTTGCCGCACCGTGAACACGGACAGATCGCTGCGGGCGACCTTGCCGGCTTCCACGGCATCGAGGAGCGCCAGCGCATACGCGGGGCGGGAAGAGAGCGTGCTGACGGCATCCTGCTTTTCCGCCGCACTCAGGAGTGAATATCGGCTGAGGATCGCGGCGGGCGTCCCGGCGTGATCGTAAGCCGCCAGCCCGCGAATGGCGGCTGCTCGCAGGATGGGTTCATCCAGCAGTTCCTGCAGCTCGGCCGCCAGTTGAGGAACGCGGGCATCGATCAGCGCCTGCAGGGCGCGCCGGCGTTCTTCGCTTCCCGCCTTCGCATTGTGGACGACCTTTTTCAAATCGCCGATCGCTTTCGGGTCGCCAAAAATCAGCGCGAGCACATCCGCCTTCTCACGGACGACAGCATTGGCCGAGGAGCTCAGGAGTTTATAAGCGGCAGGCCACTTCCCGGGCATCGGGACATTCCGCCGCCCGCGCAATGCGTCGTGCATCCCGACGAGGAGATCCTGCTGCAGAGACGGATCGTCGACCTCGGCGAGCAGTTCGACGAGAGCCGCGATCCCCTCGACCTCCTCCCCATCGGCGGCCCGGAGCGCTGCGGTGAATTGCGGGGCAAGCAGGCAGACGGAAAGCAGCGTGGCGACTGTCCACGGCAAATTCAATCGATGCATGGAATCAACATCCTCAAGTGAAGCACTCTCGTGAGCCCGGCTACTCAGGTCCGACGCTCGACGCATCACTCACACATGCTCACTTCGCCACCGCCCGCCGCGCGATGTGCTGGCGGAGGAGCGGAATCTTCGCTTTCGCCGCCAGCTGCACGGCCCGCGTCCGGTCCGCCGGGACGAGAGGCTCGATCCCGTACCAGATCATCAGGGGCAGGTTCGCGTCGTCGGCATCTTCCTCGTGGCTGACGAGTCCCGTCGCGATGTCCCAGCGCTGTTCGACGGGAATCCGCTGCAATGCCGCCGCCAGTTCGAGACGCACCCGCGGCGATTCATCCTCGCGGGCCATGACAGCAAAGCGGGCGAGCGCGTCCATCGAGGGCTGGCGGCTTTCGCAAAGCAGCCGCACCGCCCAGCCGCGAATGTACTCGCTGTTACGATCAAGCTGGCGAACCAGTTCTTCCTCCGAGAGGCCGTCGAGTGCGTGCAGTGTCCAGAGTGCCCGCAGTTGCCGCGTCTCGTCGGCATTCTTCTCGAAGATTTCCCGCAGCCGGTTCAGCGCGGCAGTGAGATCTTTCCCCGACGCGGCCCGCTCCTGGAGCAGCCGCCTCGCGATCCGCACGTACCAGTCGTTCTTATGCAGATGCAACTCGGCGAGTTCGGCATCCGACTTCTGCGAGAGGTCGACCTTCACCGGCGTCGGCTGGCCATAGGTGACCTTGTAGATCCGCCCGCTTTCGCGGTGAGCGCCGTGAGCATCGGTGTCGTGACATTCCCCCGTGTCCGACCAGTCGCTGATGTAAACGCCGCCGTCGGGGCCGTACTTCAGATCGAGGCCGCGGAACCACTGGTCCTTCGACAGCAGAAAGTCCTTGCCGTGCCGCGCGACGTAGCCCGAACCGCGGCGTTCAAGGATGTCGTGATTCACACGGTTCCCGTGGATGTTGCACATCGTCACGTTGCCGCGATACTCCGCCGGCCAGTTGTCGCCGAGGTAAATCATCGCACCGGCATGCGCGTGTCCACCGCCGGCTTCGCTGTGCTTTCCCTGCCCGCCGCGCGATTCCTGCCAGGCCCCGCCCGCCCAGTGGATATGGTCGGCACAGCTTTCAATCAAGCCGTACACATACGGATTCAGGTCCTGACCGAACATCCGCTGGAAGTGTGCTCCGGGCATGACGTGAAACAGGTGCGGAATCACGCAGTTCGTGATGAACATGTCGCCGTAGTCGTTGAAGTCGAGCCCCCAGGGGTTCGTCGTTCCCGAGGCAACTGCTTCGAACGTTTTGTGAACCGGATGATAGCGCCACACGCCGCAGTTGAGCGACACCCGCTCCTCCTCGGGAGCACCCGGCGGCCCGACCTGAGAGTTGGAAAGGATGCCGTTGCAGCCATAAAGCCAGCCATCCGGCCCCCAGGTCAATCCATTGAAGACGTTGTGCCGCGCATTGAGATCCCAGCCGTCGAGTTTGGTGACGGGCGGTCCATCCGGGACATCATCGCCGTCGGCATCGGGGATGAACAGAAAGTCGGGCGTCGCGCAAACCCACACACCGCCGAACCCGACTTCCAGTCCCGAGAGATTGGCTCCCTTGTCCCAGAAGACTTTCTGCGAGTCGCAGCGGCCGTCGCCGTCGGTGTCTTCGAGGATGATGATCCGGTCGTTCCCCTCACCAGTCTTGCTCCAGTCGGGGTAGAGATACGACTCGGCGACCCAGAGCCGCCCCCGATGATCGATCGTGAACGCGATCGGCTGGCGAACCTGCGGCTCCCCCGCAAACACCGTCGCCTGAAAACCGGGCGGAAGCGTCATCTGCTCGACCGCCCGATCGAGCGGAACCGGAAGTTCCTGCGTGTACCCCGGCGGAGTGGGCTTCACCGGTCGAACGGGTTTGTCTTCCGAACTCACCGTCCGCACGCCGAGCGCGAGCCCGAACAGAAGTGCGGCGGCAGCCAGCCAGCGGTGCATGTTCATCGAAGAAGATCCTCGTCGGTCAGAGGAGAAGTGGAGGGTCTTTCCGCCGCGATCGCGGCAACCGCACGATCTCGCCGCCGAGCCGCAATCGCTTGCTGTCATCAACCGTGAATCAGCCGCAACCGTCAGCCGTTGTAGGTAAACGAGTCGCCCCCAAGTTGGACGACGTCTCCGGGGCGGAGCTTGCGGCCGCGGCGGGTTTCCATTTCGCCGTTCACCCGCACCTCTCCTCCCTGAATGAGAACTTTCGCCTGTCCGCCGGTTCCGACGGCCCCCGAGAGTTTCAGAAACTGGTCAAGCCGCATCACCGGCTGTTCATCATCCATGGACCGCACTGCCTGCGCCTGTGGCAACCGTGTTTGCTGCGTCCCGCCCCTCCCGCAGGGACAGGCGACGCATCGACGGCAATGCTCCTCATTGTAAAGCGGCCATGCTACAGGCAGAAGGGTCTGACAACAGAGTTCCGGGGAAGATTCGCCGCTGAGAAATCTCCGCACACGCGGCGGATCATCCCGTGTAGAGATCGCGGATCGGACGCCCGGTCGTGATCGGGAACGGCCGGCCGATCGCGTCCTCGTAAAGACCAGCCGGATCGACTCCGAGTGCCGCGAAAGCCGTGGCCGCGATGTCCCACGGGCCGACCGGCTCGACCGCCGGATGCGCGGCGATCGCATCCGATGCGCCGACCACTTTCCCGCGGGCGACACCGGCTCCCGCCATCACGACCGAATACACCGAGGCCCAATGCTTGCGTCCCGGCGAGGTGCCGGCAAAATTCCGCTCGAGTGCGACGCGCGGTGCCCGGCCGAACTCACCCATGCAGATCACGAGCGTCTCGTCGAGCAGGCCACGCGCATCGAGGTCTTCCAGCAGTGCCGAGAAGCTCGCATCGAACCGCGGGAGCAGATGCGTCTTCAGCGCATCGAAAATGTCGTTATGCGTGTCCCAGCCGTAGACGTTCGTGTCGTTCGGATTGTCGTCCTGCCCGCGGTTGGTGTGATTCCAGATCACCGTGATGAACGGCACGCCCGCTTCGACAAGCCGCCGCGCGAGCAGGCATGCCTGTCCCGAGCGATGCCGACCGTACCGGTCGCGAACCGCCGCGGGCTCGGCCTGAAGATCAAAGGCCTCCCGGCAGCGTGGATTCGCCAACAGCTCGAACGCCTTGCTGTAGAGCTGCTGCATGTCGTTGCCCGGGCGGTCTTCTTCCATCTCCCGGCAATACTGTTCGAGGCTCGCCAGCAGCGAGCGACGCCGATCGTGCCGGACCGGGGGAAGCTCGGGAAGCGGTTCGAGCCCCGGAATCGGCTGGAGTTCGGCGGTCACATCGCCCACCAGGAGCGGCTCGTACGAGCGGCCGAGAAATCCGCCATCCTGTCCCGGAGCAATCACTTTAGGGACATACGCCGGCCCGTTGATATGCACTGCGGTGTGCGGAAAGCGGCTCGAAGGGCGGACGCGCGCGAGGATCGCTCCATAGGTCGGATAGTCCTCGGGGCTGGGGGACGGGTTCGACGACTTCCGCTTGTGGAAGTGACCAGTGAGCGCGAGATAGCTCGCCGATCCATGATCGAGATCATCATGCGAGACGTTGCGGATAATTGTGTATCGGTCCGCCAATCTCGCGAGCCGCGGCATATGCTCGGTGACGAGCGTGCCGGGAACAACGGTGGGAATTGCCTGAAACTCGCCGCGAATACCGTCGGGAGCGTGCGGCTTGGGATCCCAGGTCTCCAGCTGGCTCTGCCCGCCGCTCGCGTAAACGAGAATCACCGACTTCGCACGCCCGAATCCGGGACTCGAAGCCGACCTCCCTGTGGACTCTGCCCGGGCGTGCGGGAGTGTCGTCACTCCGCCCAGCAGCCCGAGACTTCCCCAGCCGCCGATCCGCAGCCATTCGCGGCGATGGAGTCGATGAGGAAGCGAACGGCCACCCGTCACAAAGCGCAGCATCACAATCCTTCGGGAGAATCACGATTCGAGCGAACCTGCGCGCTCCGCGGTTTGAAAGCAGCACCGCGGAACGGCCGCTTGCGAATTCCCGCATCACGGGGGATATCACCATGAGTGGCGAGCGACACCAGGAGCGCCACTGCCCGCCTCGCACTGATTCCTCTGTTGTAACAGGAATCGCAAACGGATCAACAACGCTTGATTGTTTTCCGCTTTGCGAGCCTGGGCGACCGTCCGAGGGGGGACGATCCATTGTCGTTCTGGTCGCCAGCCCGCGGCCTCTGTCCAGATGTTCCCCCAGCGCTCACGGAGCAGATGCGACTGAGCAACTTTCGACCAACCTGAACGGGCAGCAACCACAAACTGCCCCCGTCACGCTTCTGCCGTTGCGGAAGGTCTTATTGGAAGCCAATTCGTTCGCCGACGGCCGGAGCGGCATGCGATTGGCATTGGCTTCCCCCTCTGAGATCCCATCAGGCAGGAAGCATGAGCATACGTACTGGAATGAGTGTGAGACTTCCTGCCCGTCCACTGGAGAACCGCAATGATTGCCATACAAGAGAAGACACCCATTCGTCAGCTACAGAGCTCGCTTCAGCAACAGGAACAGATGGAGCCCTGGTTGTGGTGCGCCGCTGGCGGAACCTTGCTCGGGTTGGGTCTGGCCCGACGCTCCCTGATCGGAAGCATCGCCGCCGCGGCGGGGGCCGGGCTCCTCTACTACGGAATCCAGCAGTTCCGCGGAAGCCCGTCTGGGGAATCGGGAGGACTCTTCGGCTTTCGCCGTCAGTCCCGGCCGCAGGTTGAGACCCGGCCAGTCACCTGCAGTGTTGTGGAACTGGCCTCATGGGAATCCTTCCCCGCCAGTGACCCTCCCGGCTATACCCGCCGCCGCAATTGAAGCGGATCATGCTGAGCGCCGCGCGCTGAAGCAAGCCCCGAAGAGAGCAGTGGGCATCGCCGGGGAGCACGCTGCCTTACAGCGTCTCCGCTGGCAACGTCAACCTCTCCGGATGCCGGGAGTCTCTCTCGACACGGCGGAGAGGTTCTTTTTGCGCGCGGTCGGCGAAAGGGAACAGTCCCGCCCGCATCGAACAGATCGATCGAACGGATTCCGGGACACCGGGATTCACACAGCCCGGGCCATACGGCGGTGGCGCCGCCTTGTGTCCACAGCTTTTCTGCGTACGGGCAGCGTTCGGCGTGAAGTGGTCCTGGTCATCCGGGAAGAGGTGACGTCAGGACCGGGCCGCGGCTGCTTCACCGCTGCCTCCGCGAACGGATCAGCAGCGGGAGACCTCCGCTCAATACCCCTGATTGCGGCAGCAGCGGCGCGAGAGGTGGACCAGCCGCTGCAGAGCTTCGTCACTGAGAAATTCGAGACGGCGGCTGCTGTCGGATTCCAGGAATGGAAGCTGCGCCGCGCGAATCACGGCGATCATCTCCTCGCGAGTCATTCCGGAAATATCCTGGTTCGAAAGTTCCGCAACGAAGGCCTTGTTTCGGGAAGTGGGGGAAAGGGATTCAGATCCCAACGGGAGCGTTGTGTTGCTGGCGATCACAAAGTTTCTCCGCGAGCCAGAGAGAATTTCAGGTGCGAGGCGGGAACAGAGCCGCAAGAGCTCTCAAATCACCACCACCTCGTTGCGGATCGATCGGACTCCGCCGACCGTGTACGCGGTCGTCTGAGCGATTTGCTTGAGAAAGTAGCTGGGCAACTGGCCCCGGAGGCAGACATGCCCATCCTCGACAGACACTCGAATCCCGCGAAGCGCCGGTCGCCCGGTCTCGCGCAGGGCCTCCCGGACGCGGGCGCACAACTGGCAATCCTGGGCGCGCGACGTCGCAAGAGGCTTCGTACAGAACGTGATGGCCATTGCGCTTCCTTTACGCTCGTTCAGAAGTCGCCGACGCTCACACAACGAGCGCTTCCCTCAACTCGTCGGTGTCACCCGGCCTTGCCGGGCGGAACTCGTCAGCTCAATCGAAGGGGTGAGTAATACCTTACCGCCGCCGGGTTTTCTTGCCATCAGGGGATCGCGAGCCGCACTCCTCAGTTTTTCCCTGAAAAGCCGCAGGTAAGGCGTAACCGACCGCAGCCGCCCCCTCCGGCCCCTTTCCCCTCCCCCGCCCCAAGGGAGCGGGGGAGAGTCGCTCAGGGCAACCGCCGGAGAATCCGCCTGGGGCTTTCCTCAGGGGCGAATTCAGCAATTCCTTTCCGGTTGGCATGCGGGCTGCTCGGAGACGCAGACAGGAGGAGGAACTGTGGAGAGAGATTGTCGGACGCCCCGAACCGCGGTAAGCTCATGGGAAAGTTTTCGCAGTTGTTGCCCCTGGAAAGGTTCTTCGATGCTGAGAACCACGTCAGGCAGAAAGCGCTCCTGCATGAGACACATGCCCGCAGTGGCCCTCCGATGCGTGTCCCCTATCGCGCACTTCGGGGAGTGGGTCCGTAACCGGCATCCCGGTGGTTCAATCTTCTGGAGAGCCACCCGATCATCTTTCGATCCACGCAACGTGATGTGCTCCCTGCCGCGGTCCGACTCGCGGCAGACGCACCGTGGATGTCTTCGGGAAACTCTTCCTGACGAATGATTCGACGCGCTGTCCGCAAATCGCGGGCAGCCTCCATGCGGGGACTCTCCCGCGAAACAGCATCAATTCGAGAACAAACGACTCCGCAGCTCACGTTCACGCGACTGCCGAGGACTTGAACCCGACTGCACGACACCGTCACCTGCACTGGTGACCAAACCTGCACTGACGTCTCTTTGGAACCAGGGTCTATCACGATGGTAAAGCAAGCGGTAAAGCCCAAGACCGAAACGACCGAGCGAAGAAAAAGGATTTTGATCGTGGACGACCACCCGGTCGTTCGGCACGGTGTCGCACAACTCCTCTCCGGCGAACCGGACCTCGAAGTCTGTGGCGAAGCGTCCAGCCTTCCGGAAACAATCAAGGTCTTCCGCGAGACCCAGCCGGACCTGATCCTGCTCGACCTCTCCCTGGGTGACGGAAGCGGCATCGAGCTCATCAAGGATCTCAAGGCCCGCGACGAAGATGTCTGCATCCTCGTCTCGTCCATGCACGATGAAGCCCTCTTCGCCGAGCGGGCCCTTCGCGCCGGGGCACGGGGCTACATCAACAAGCACGAAGACACCGAACGCCTGCTGCAGGCGATCCGGCACGTGCTCGGCGGCCGGGTCTATCTCAGCTCGCGGATGGCCGACCGCCTGCTGCACCGCATGGTCGGGCCCGGCGATCCGTCCGAGCGATCTTCGATCGAAAGCCTCTCCGATCGCGAGCTCGAAGTCTTCCAGATGATCGGCGGCGGACTGACCACCCGGCAGATTGCCGAGCGGCTCTACCTCAGCCCGAAGACCATCGAAACCTACCGCGAGAACATCAAGACCAAAATGAACCTCGCCAACGGCTCCGAACTCACCTACCACGCTGTGCAGTGGGTGCTGGAGAACAGCTGAGATTAGGCTTTAGACTGTAGACTTCAGGCGTAGGTACGGGGATGTGGGGGCCGGGACTGCCGAGGCACGCGGCGGTAAGAGGCTCGGTGGATGAAGCATTCAAACGCGCGGGCGGCGGAGTTCACATTCCGCCGCCCGCGCCGTTCCCGATGCCCCATTGAGCCGACCCCCGGTCGCGAATGCAGGGCTGCGTCCCAGCGGGATGCACGCATTCAGCGCTCAATGAAAGAGTGAACCACGAAAAGCACGAACGACACGAAAGTACTGCCCTTGGCGCTTTCTGACCCTTTCGTGTGTTTCGCGACTTCCGTGGTTACTCCTCCTCACTCCCGGCAATTGCCCTCGCTGAAAATCCGCGGGCACGCACGCGATGGTCGCAAGTTCCCCCTCCGGCGCGACGCGTTACCTGCACGCCAAGGGGATAAGCGCATTCGGGCACCAACTCCGCGACGCGCGTCCCGGCGGGACGCGGCTCAACGTGACGATGTGGTGCAAGTCAGGACGATGTCGTGTTGGCGATTACGGTGTCGTGCCAACTCGATGAAACGCCATCGGCACGTCCTCTGAAGCTCGAGGGTAACTCGACAAGCCACGTCGCGGCACAGTGCGCGACGACGCTGATTCTCACACGGTACCGCGATCAATCAGGGTCGCGACTGGCTGTTCGACGCGACGTCTCTTCTCCGGTTCGCTTCACAAACATCTCGCGGAACGCTTCGTTTTCCAGCGTCTCGGTGAGGCTCGCGGCGAGTTGGGCAAACAGCGCCCGATAACGTGCGTGCAGTTCGTCGGACGAGAGTCCCGCGGCCTCTCCCACGATCGGCAGCCGCTGCCGCCAGAGCAGATCGAACGGGAGTCCTTCGCGAATCGCATCAAAGACGTCGAGAGCCGTCGGACACATCAGCCCGACCGCCAGCGAGAGCGAAGACTCCTCGGCACGCGCCATGTGCCAATAGCCGTTCGGGATATACAGCCAGTCCCCGGCAGACAGCCGGCAGTGAAAGGCCGGCATCACCTCCCGCTCGAACTTCATGTCGCGGGGAAGCGTCTCTTCGAGCGGCCACGGATTCACCGTGTTCTTGCGGAGTGAATAGTCTTTCGTCCCCTGCGTCTGCAGGATGAACACGTCCTCCGCATCGTAATGCCAGCCGAATCCGTGCGTCTGCGGCGGCGTCCAGTAGAGATGCACATCGACCGGCGCTGCAAACTCCCGCTGAAACCCGGCGGCGAGAGCGGCGAGTTTCGGGTGGTGCCGTTCCGCATGACGGACGAGCACCGTGTATCCTTCCCGATGCAGTGCCGCCGCCTCTTCGAAGGAGGGAACCCGCTGTTCGGGCCAGCGTTCCCCCTGCCGCACGACCTGCACGTCCGCTTCCGCCGACGCGAGGACTTCGCGCAGCACCTCGCTGCCGCCCAGTTCGCAGAGGTCGGCACAGCCGCCGGTGCGGGAGAACGGAAGCTTGAGGAAATACTGTTCGATGAACTCGGCGGGAGTCATCTCCCCGAGCAACCCGGCCAATGCCATGCCTGCGCGCCTTTCGCTGCCATCGAGATTGGAAAGCTCCGCACCGCTCGATTGTCGCGAATTGCGCCCGGTCACGGAAGCCCGGCCCCGGAACGGCACGAGAGCACGAAACTCCGTCGGAGTCCGCGCGCACTCACCACGGCAATGAGCCTCTGCGGTGAACCGGCAGCGGTCACGGAAGAATCAGTGGGGGGAATTCGGACGAGCGCGTCCGGCGGACAGGGCAAGAGGTCGGATCAGATTCGATCACCCGCGGCGGGAGGAGATGGGACAAGCGCCGCGAAGTGGTTCGAGGTCAGCGAAGATCGGTCGAGAACGAATTCGCAGGTTTGCGTGCCTCGCCCAGTTCGGAGCGAATGATAGGCACCTGCTTCGGGGCCTCGATTCCGAGGCGCACGCGACCATCGCCAATCTGGACGATGGTGATCGTGACCCCCTCGCCGATGACAATCGACTCGCTCTTCTTTCGTGTCAGGACCAGCATGGAAATGTCCCTTAAGAAAGGAAATCTGTTGTGGCTGAGTTAGTGTACGAGGCCCCTCAGCCCGCACCATCGGGAGAGAGGCGGAGAAATCCCCCGATAAATGCAGATTCCCTTCCTGGGGAGATGGATGAGGTCACCCCAAGGAAATTGCGGCAAAAACCGCATTGAACCACCGCCCATGCCCCCTTCCGCCCCGCTTTCAGATTGGTCAGGGGGCGATTCATCAGCACCGTGCGGGGCTGAGTCGCAGGGGACTCCCAAAACCCGGTGGAGGTGAACGCCGCTCGTAATGGGTTGACGTAAACAGATGAGTGGCAACCCCTTCCGCACCGCGGCGGATCGCGGTCAACAAAAGGGTGACACGGGGCACGGTGATTGCCAGGCCCTCGTCCCCCGGGACTTCCTTCGTGCAGCCCCCCGGCGATGGGACCGGGGCACCCTGCACATGCTCGCTGCGCCCGTCCGAGCCCCATTTCGGCGAAAGATGAAGGCAGATAAAAAGGGGGCGGCTCAGATCTCGATGGGAGGCTGGCGAGGGTGTGACGCGTTGGGGTCGAAGCCCTTCAGCAGTTCATCTTCCCACTCATTGAGGAGCGGCCAGTCGATCGCGCAGGTGCCGAAGTCCGCCATGTGCAGATACTTCGTCAGGCGGTTGATCGTCGCCTGGACCAGCTCACGATCGTTTCTGAAGATCGGCCCGTGGCTGGGGAGCAGCCACTTCACGCCGCTGTCGCGAATCCGCTCGAGCGAGCTGATGAAGTCGGGAATGTCGGAGCCATGGTGGGCATCGATGTTTCCGACGCAGCCATCGCGGAACAGGTTGTCCCCCGAGAAGAGCAGGTCGCCGTAACGGAACGAAAGCTGGCTGTTCGTGTGCCCCGGGGTGTGCCAGACTTCGAGTTCGATGTCGCCCACCTGCAGGCGATGACCTTCATCAATCGTCATGTCCAGATTGACGACCGGCAGATCCAGCGAGATGTTCTGCGCGGCAATCTCCGCATAAGTGCTGATCCGATCGCCGGAGGCCATCAGTTCGGCAGTGATCGGATGCCCGACCAACTTCGCGTTGGGCAACAGACTTTTCGCCTTGGCCACTCCCTGCACGTGGTCAACGTCGGCATGGCTGAGCACAAGGTATTTGCAGTTGGCGAGAGGGAAATCCATCTGCCGGACCAGCTCGATGATCTCCGGCACGGTCTCCTCGTAGCCGATGTCGATCAGCATCCATTCGTTCTGATCGAAGACGAGGTACACGCAACAACCGAGGCGGCGGCGGGCCTGGTAGTTCATCTCGATAACGTTTGGGAAAACTTCCAGCCGCTCGACCAACATTCGCGAGATCCCCCCGATGGTAATCGCGTTGAGAAAGAAATCCCGCCCGAACGAACGCTCCTCGCTCAGGGCAGGCGCGTGACCCGACAGGAATGGGTCAGACCGATTGCCCAAGGCATTCTAAGTCGCCGCGCCGCCCCAGACAAGCTGTGAGCCGATCCCCCGTCTCGCAACACCGCCGCCGCGTCCCCGCCAGACACGCCCACCCTGAAAAAACAGAGTTTCCAGCCGCCGTGATGTGAGGGATGCGTATCGCCGCGGGATCTACCGGGACAGACGTGGCGCGCGTGCGCAGCACGGCCCGTTGGGCCGCGGCCAAACGATGTCGGCAGAGGAGCGACGTTCTCGTTTACGTCTCTTCAGTCTTCGGTGGCGGAGGGGCGATGGAACGGGTCCCTTTCGCGTGCCGGGCTTTCAGGTCGAACAGGCCGAAGATCTCCGATGCGTTCAGGCTCAGCGAGACGTTGGTGTTGTCCCCTTCGCCCAGGACGCTGGCAAACAGCTGCCGTTTCTCCTGCAGCACGCGGTCGATCCGTTCTTCGATCGTGTCCTTGGAGATGAACTTCGTGACGATCACCTGCGTCTTCTGGCCGATGCGATGGGCACGGTTGATCGCCTGGTCCTCGACCGCCGGGTTCCACCAGCGGTCGAACAGAAACACGTAACCGGCGAACTGCAGGTTCAGCCCCACGGCACCGGTGGCGTAGCTCATCATCAGCAGGTTCGCATTCGGATCTTCCTTGAAACGCGCGAGGATCGGCTCGCGCTGCTTCGGCGGGATCCGGCCGTGATAGCTCAGCGGCGCAAACCGCGCGAGCTTCTCCTCCAGCCAGTCGATGGTTTTCGTCCACTGGCTGAACAAGATCGCCTTCCCGCCGGAGGCGGCAATCTCTTCCATGTCCGCTTCGAGACGTTCGAGCTTCGCGCTCTCGCCGGTCAGCGGATCGTAGTTTGTGATCTGCTTGAGCCGCAGCACCAGCTCGAAGACATGCTGAATCGTGACCGACTCACCCATGTCGTTGAGCTGGATCACCCCTTCCTTCTCGGCACTCTCGTAAGCGGCCTTCTGGGCCGGGGCAAGTTCGAGATATTCCTCGCGATCGAACCGCGGCGGCAGGTCGGTCATGACGAGGTCTTTGGTACGACGGAGCACGTAGTGCTTCGAGAGCCGCTGGAGCTGCCGCAGGTCCGGCGCACCGTGCGGCGGGATGACCTCCATGAACTCATAGAGCGAGGCCATTTCTTCCGGGCGGTTCTCGATCGGTGTGCCGGTGAGTGCCCAGCTTCGCTTGCGGGGAACGTGCCGTGCCGTCACCGCCGTTCGCGAATCGCGGTTCTTGACCCGCTGCGCCTCATCGAGAACAAGCAGATCGAACTTGGGCGGATCGTCGCGCATGGCTTCCATGTCGCGGACGAGCAGCTCGTAGTTGGCGAGCAGAATCCGCACGCCGGGCATCGTCCACTGCATCATGCGCCGGGTGGAATCCCCTTCGATGGTGACGACCGGCAGTTCTTCTGCCCAGTTCTTGAACTCCCGCTGCCAGTTGGGGATCAACGGCTTCGGACAGACCAGCAGCACGCGCCCCACCTGACCGGCCCGGAGCAGCAGGCGAATCGCGGTAATCGTCTGCATCGTCTTGCCCAGCCCCATCTCATCGGCAAGCAATGCCGCCTTCTGCGAGAAGAGCCACGCAATCCCTTCGTACTGATACGGGAACGGCTCGAAGGGCATGATCAGTTCCTGCCCCTTGAGCCACGTTTCCAGGGGCGGCTGCAGGAGGTAGAAGAGCCGGTCTTCGACCGAGACCGCGTCTTTCGGCGGCTTCAGCCGCGTCTGCTTCTCCGGCCGCGGGGGCGCATCGGGAGGCGGCGGCGGAAGCAGCGACATCAGGTCGTTCAGCGTGTCTCCCTCGCCTCGGGCACCACCCGCACCCGCCTCTTTCGGATCGCGCGGCGGCTTCTCGGGCTTCGGCGGCAGGAACTCGAAACCCTCCGGGAAGGTCAGACGGATCGTCTGCAGCTTGCCCCACAGCGGCGTCCAGCGCGGCAGCGCCAGCGCCTTCTCACCAAGCGGTACCGAGAACGTCTGCACCTTCGGCACCCGCGCGAGCGCCCCATTCAAACCCGAGGCATGAATCTGTGCCGAGAGGTTCAGATCCACCGCGCGGGCGACCGGTTCGTCGCCGGCCGCTTCCGGTTTCACCGGTTCGAGATCGTCCGCGAGTTCCTGCTCCGGCAAACTGCCGGTCTGCAACAGACGCGGGTCGAAGTGCGGCCGCGGGATCGGCTGAGCGGGGGTTGCCCCCTCTCTCGCAGCGCCGGATTGCGGACGGGATTCGCGCAGCGAGAGCGGCGCCTCGGAGAGTGGCGACTGAGGATCGTAATCGGCTTGCGTCATTTCAGGGCTCCGCTGCGAACCGTCTCCAGAAGCGCTTCTCGAACTCGTTCGAACGGTTCGCGAAGGTCGGCATCGCGCGGGACCTGATGAGAGTCTTTTTCGAAAGCGGTCCGGTCTTCAGTATGGGCCGCGTGAAACCGCACGAACTGCCGCCCGAGACGAAACGGCGCCGTGGCGGCGGAATCGGCAGATTCTGCCGATTCGGCTCCACCCTCAGCAGGCGCGGAAGGCGCCTTGTCTCCCCCGGTGACCGGCTCCAGGCACGCCACCGGCATGGGCACGTGGTTTCGCAGTTCGAGAATTTCTTCCCGCTCGGTCAGGACGACGTGCGGTTTGATTCCCGCCTTGTCCACCAGCGTGCGGGCGATCAATTCCCCGAGCACGAAGGAACTCAACGTCGGGCCATAGAGAATCTCCTGCGTGCGGTTTGGCTTCACCGGGGCGGTGCACTGGAATTCGAGCGGCCGGCCGTGACGGTTCGTCACCAGCAGCCCTCCCACGAATCCCTGCTCCGGGACCTCGAGAGCGGTCAGAAACCCGAGTCGAAACGGATCTTGTTTCGCGTTCGCCGACATGCAGTCCTTTCCTCAGAGAGCCGATCGAGTGCGAGGTGACGCGCAGCAGACGCATATCCGAAACCGGCCTGAGCGGCCTCCCTTAAGGAACAGATCGACTTCGCCCGCCAGACGACTTGAGGGGTTGTCCGGTCTCTGCCGGAGGGAGCGAAGTTGCGGCACGGGGCGACTCTTCCCTCCCGCCGCAAGCTCCCGTGCGATCATCCGTTGCATCGCAATCGACGGCGGGCCGCTCGCAGAAAGTCAGGAAAAGTGAAGCGGGAGCGATCCCGGGGCGATTGGTGCCGGTAGCCTAGGAGCGGCTGCGTTCGACCGTTAGGATGGAAAGGACTCCGGGCCTGGAGGGCCCGCATCCTCCTGTTCAGCGACTCTTCCCCCTGATCAGCCATCCCGCCCATGTCATCTGCATCTGGATTTCCTGAACGTCTCCGCCGCGATGACCTCCTCCGCCTCCAGGCCGAGCGTCTGCAGGCGATGCTCGCCGAGATCCTGCCGCGAAATGCCTTCTGGCGCGAAAGGTTCGCCGCGGCAGGGGTGAGCGGCGGCGAGATTCGAACGCCCCGCGACCTGCAGAAATTGCCGTTCGTCACCAAGGCTGACCTCGCCGCCGATCAGCAGGCCCATCCGCCTTACGGCACGAACCTGACGTACGAGTCAACGCAGTACACGCGGCTGCATCAGACCTCGGGAACGACCGGCTTGCCGCTCCGCTGGCTCGATACGCGCAGGAGCTGGGACTGGCTGATGGAACTGTGGGCTCAGATCTATCGGATGGTGGGCCTGCGCCCGGACGACCGGCTTTGCTTCCCGTTTTCGTTCGGGCCGTTCCTCGGCTTCTGGGCGGCGTTTGACGGAGCGAGCCGGCTGGGAAACCTCTGCCTCGCCGCGGGAGGGATGAGCACGCAGGCAAGACTCAAGCTGATCGCCGACAATCAGGTCACCTTCGTCTGCTGCACGCCGACCTACGCACTGCGACTGGCAGAGACCGCACTGGAGACGGGAATTGATCTTCGCAACGGTCCCGTGCGGGGCTTGCTCGTTGCGGGCGAACCGGGAGGATGTCTCCCCGTGATCCGCCAGCGGATTGAAGAGCTCTGGGGAGCACGCGTCTTCGATCATTGGGGAATGACGGAACTCGGTTCGCTGGGGATCGAAGCCGCCGACGATCCCGGCAATCTGTATCTGCTCGAAAGCGAATGCATCGCGGAGGTCATCGATCCGCGTTCGGGGGAACCGGTCCCCTGGGGAACTCCGGGCGAACTGGTGATGACGAACCTGGGCCGCTGGGGGAGCCCGCTGATCCGTTATCGCACGGGGGACATTGTCGAAGCCGAACCCGCGGAGGGAGCGTTCGGATACGAACTGCTGCGGTTGAAGGGAGGCATCCGCGGCCGCTCGGACGACATGCTGACCATCCGCGGCAACAACTTCTATCCGACGGCGCTTGAAGAGCTGATTCGGCAGTTCGGCGACGTCGTCGAGTACCGCATCGAAGTGCGGGACCACAAGGCGATGCAGCACGTCCGCATCGAAATTGAACCGACCCCGACCGCCGAACAGAACGGCGAAACCGAGCAGTTGCTGATGCGGATCTCCCGGACGGTGAAAGACCGTCTGAACTTTCATGTGGATGTCGTTCCCGCGCCGTGCGGCAGCCTGCCCCGCTTCGAGATGAAAGGCCGCCGCTTCGTCCGCATCACCGGCGAATAACGACCTCGGCAGCACCAGCTTCAGCGGGCACGTTCGCACCGGAACGAAAGGTGACTGCACGAAGCGTTGCAGCGACAGGGATGCGAAGAGAGGCAAAACGGGCAGAGAGAATCCCGGAGGAAATGGGGCGGCAATCCGTATTGCTCCTCTTGGAAGAGATCACTAGAATCCGCGGCCTCATCACTTCTGACTCTCAATTCCCCTTCAAAGCAGCCCATCCCGCTGTGAGGAACCGATCCCATGCAATGCATGCGTCGCGCGCTTCTGGCTGGCGTGGCTCTCTGTCTCGTCAGTGGCACCGTCGGCTGTTCGTTGTTTCCCCACCAGTTGCAGCCGCATCAACTCTGGAAACTGAACCGTGGCCCTGCGCATTCGCAGGATCCGTTCCTCTCCGTCCACGATGACTTCGAGAGCCCCCCCGCCTCCGGCGAAGAGGGCCAGGATCCATTTACGCCGTTCCAACCGTAATCCTCGCCCGCAATCGCGTCCGACCATTTCGCCGCGACCGCGCGGGCTGCGCTGCCCGCACTTTTCGCCTGCGCATCCCCCCAAATACCTCGATGCCGGATGCGGTGACTTGCGACCAACGCATGCCTGCTCGCAGTGATTCGCGGATTTTGGCAACGGGCCGTTGCCGGGAATGAGCAGGGGTAACCACGAAAGTCACGAAACACACGAAGTGATGAGGGGCTGCCCGGACCAGTACTTTCGTGTCGTTCGTGTTTTTCGTAGTTCACTCTTCCCTGAGCATCGGTGAGCAGTCCGCGGGGACAAGCCCTGCGGCTCAGGATGAAGGTGTTCCCTGTGAAGAGCGCATCGGCAGGCGAGGGGGACCGTTCCGTCCAGGACTGGCGGAATTGAAGTGCAACGCGATCGCCGCGCAGTGCCGCGGGTTCATGCTCCGCGGGTGAAACCAAAGGGGACTTCCGGACGCCGAGCACATGTCCTCTGACATGCAGAAGCGACTTCTCAACCTCTCCCGTCCGTGACGAGCCATTCCTCTTGCTCCGCCGCCGCCGGGAGTGCACGCCCCTGGCGGCGGAAGATCACGAGGCTGGGGGCCCTCCTCATGGCCCAGGCTGGTCGTTGTCCAGGAAGTATCCCCCGCTTGGTTTCCCACATCCGCGCCGGCTCTCCAGCTCACTGCACCGCACCAGGCGCGCACGGCAACCCCTCTGCGGAACCCCGCAGACAGCCACCTGCACGCACTCGGGTGAGTTTAATGAAACCGAAGTCAACGCGGCGGCGTGATACACCGATTCATGAACGCCCGCATTCCAGGAAACTTTACAGCGGACGCTGCGTTGTCGAGTTTGGTGAGACCTTCAGAAGATCTCGTGACGACTTTCAGAAATGAACGTCGAATACACGTCCCTAGAGTACCCGTCGACGGCAAACTGTCAATCATGAATCTGACGAATCTCGTCAGACCCCGCTACTCCGACGGCAACGAATCCATTTGCACTTGGTCCGCGAACGCAGATCGGATATTCATGTGCTTGTCCGTCAGGGACGATTGACGACACCGCAGGAAGCTTCCGCCATGCCGCCCACCGCACGCCCCGATGCACCGCGAAACCCGCCCGCGCTGCTGTTGATGCTGCTCGTCCTGCTGGGGAGTGTGCGGCTGGTCTTTCCCGGTGACACGCACTTCATCAACGATGAACCGCAACTGATCGCACGGGCACTCGAGGACAATGCCGCGGGACGACTCACAACACACGGGCTGCGCGGCACGCGGGGAATGGATTACGGGCCGTTGCCCATCTGGATCTATCGCGGCCTGCTGCTCCTCTCTCATGATCTCCTGACGATCGTGCTGCTGCGGACGCTGCTCGTCACCACGCTCACGGCGACCGCTCTCGTGTGGCTGGCGCGGACGTGCCCATTTCTGCTCCCCGCGGCGGGCGCGCTTGCCTTCGTCAGCCCCTACCTGTGGCTCTACAGCCGCGACCTGTGGGACAACAGCTTCAACATCCCCTTCGTCGCCCTGGCCTTCGCAGCTTATGTGGCGTTCTGTCGTGAACATCGAACGGCCAACCTGGTGGTTGCGGCCTTCGGCTGCGTCGCGGCGTTTCTCACGCACCTGATGAGCCTGCCGTTGTGTGCCGCGATCGGACTGCACTTTGTGCTGTTCGAACGTGAATGGATTCGACGGCACGTGCGACAAGCCGTCGTGCTCGGAGCGGCCTGCGCAGGCGTTGCCGCTCCGTATCTCGCACACCTCGCGAGCGGCAGCGGCGGAAACGCGCTCCTCTCGTCGGGCAAGTGGCGCTCGTTCTTCTTTGCGATTGCCGGGGGACGATTCTTCACCGCGACCGGTCTCGATTACTTTCTCGGAGAGGCACGCCTGTTTGGCGAAGGGACGCTCCTGCATGCCGCGGAGCTGATGCTCATCAGCCTGACCTGCCTGGCCTTTCCGCTGATCGCATGGGGCGCGTGGCGATCGTTCAGAGTGGTGACATCCCGTGATACAACGCGTGCATCGCGCGAGGCATTCGCTCCGGCCTTCGTCGCGCTGACCACTCTCGTGCTGCATGTGGCGCTGGCGTGGTCACACCGGCTCACGGAGCATCCGCATTACTATAACGCGTGCTGGATCGCCTTTCTGTTCTGCCTGTGGTGGGGCGTGAGTGAATGCAGCCGCCGTGGCTGGGGGCGCATCCTCTGCGGCACGTATGCCGTCGCGCTGACCGTCATGCTGGTCGCGGTGCCGTTGCACCTGCACCGCACGCAGGGCAATCGCGAGCTGCACTATGGACCGACGCTGGCGAACCAGCTGGAGATCGCGCGGCAACTCAATGCGCTGTCCGCGACATTGTCCTCCGACGTTCCTCTCACGCCGATCGCCCGCCATCCCGGCGAGTTTCCTCACGCCCTCGCAGTGCTGCGGCGACTCGAAGCAACCCGGCAGCCCACCCCTCGGTCGTTACCGGACACCTTGTTTGTCGACGTCGATGCGGCTGAAACCGGCACTCTCGAAATCGGCTATGCAGCGCCGAACGCGAAGCACGACGGACGGGTGTCACTTTCTCGCGGGCGCATGCAAACGGCGGCGAACTGAGTCCGCCGCCGCTCGCCGCGATTCTTCCATTGTCTCGTTGCTCATCGCTCGGTATCGGGATGAGCGACGTTTAACGTGGATCAACCCCGACGGCTGATTTCCGCTGCCTGCTGCCGCAGGCGGGCGGCACGTCGGGACAGATTCCGCTTTCGGGGGAGTGATGTGGTGAGGTTCGCGAGGTGCTCGTACTTGCGGGCCAGAGATTCCTTCACGTCGACACGATGATCACGCGCCTGTGTCCGGGTCATTCTCGCCTCCACAAAGAGTTCAGGGACGGTCCGAATCCGAAGGGATTCGACATTTCAACCGGGCCGGCGAGACATCGCGGAAAACAGAGTTCCCGGGTGCCTCGCTGAATACAGACTACCCCGTTCCCGAGGGGATTCCTACCCGAGTCCGCAGGCGGCGTGATTTCGCCACGCCTCGCAGAACCTGTGAAAGCAAAATGAGCGGCGAGGTTGCCCCCGCCGCTCATTGATCGTGCCGGGTCATGCGGACGTTGCTTCGTCCTTTTGCCGCTGCGTCTCCTCCTGGGCCGCCTCTTTCGCGCGCTCGGCGACGGCGGCGGCTTTCTGCTTCAGCTCATCGACGCTGCCGGTCTCCTGCTGAATGGCTTCCTGCGCGCTGCTGACTACGCGCTGAGCCTTCTCCCGGATCTGATCGGGGGCAAGCTCCTGGCGTTCGAGTTCTTCAGAAGCGGCCGTCATGGTCGCTTCGGCGACACGCTGGCCGCGCTCCATGACCTCCTGTCCGGCGTCGCGGGCGCGGTCTTTGACATCGTCGGCGGCTTCTCCCATCAGGCGATCTTCACTTCGCGTGGAGGGGAGCACCAGTCCGGCGAGCAATCCCAGGCCGAGGAATGCCGCGGCGGCGGCCAGCGGAGACTCCTCGATGGCCGATGAGAGACCTTCCCGACTGCGGGCGTATCCCGCGCCCATTTGATGCTTCATTCCCGAAGCGCCGCGGCGGGCCTGCTCCTGCATGCGGGATCCATATTGCCGGACCCGGCTGCCGGAGTCGGCGGCGAAGTCACGCGTACTGCCGACAAATCCGCCGATCGCTGCCGCTGCCCCGCGCAACTTGTCCTGGACTGTCGACGAGGTATCGCTGAGCATCGACTGCAATTCTTCGAGCGCGTGCTGGGCCTTCTCGCTCCAGGTCGCTTCCTCTTCTTCCGACCAGTCGTGACTGGCCGCGAAGTCGCACGCCAGCAGGTGCTGCAAATCGCGTCCGTAGTTCTCGTCGTACGGTTCCCCCGTTCGAGCATCGACGAACGACCCGCTGTGCTCGCGGAGATTCGCCCACTGGTCGTGGATGTCGCGGCGCTTTCGCCCGGAAAGGGACAGGACTTTGCCCGCCGCCAATCGCATTCTGTCGCGGCTCGACAGCTGGTTGTTGCTGAGGATGTCGCGCATCTCACCCAGGGAGCGATTCGCACGGTCATTCCAGCTCTCCCGGGTCATACCGGCTTTGGACCAGTCAAACTGCTGGTCCCAGGTGGCGACCCCTTTCCACTCTTCGCCATAGGAGTCGTCGTAAGGCTCGCCCGTGCGCGCATCGACGAAGGAGCCGCTGTGCTCGCGGAGATCGCGCCAGTTCCCGGGAGCCTCCTCCTCCTGCAGGAACTCTTCATAGAGGAGCCAGGCCAGCCCCAAGCCGCAGAACATTGCGGGAACCGGGTGGTCCTTGATGCTGCGGGCGATCTGTTTTCCGACGCCGCGGGCCTGCTGCGTGTATTCGTGGCGTTTCGCCTTCCCTTCGTCCGACCGGAACAGATCGACGACTTCGTCGAGCAGGTGCTTGGGATGAAGGCGATCGCCGATCTTGTTGAGAGTCTCGTCCATTTCATGACGAGTTCGGGCAATCTCGCGTTCGATCTCGCGCGAGCTGGCGTGCTGGTCATTCGTCAGGGAGTCGCGTGAGTCCGGGAATTGTCGACTGCTGGCTACCATTATTGCACCTTCTCCTTCATCCATTCCTTGTCGGCTTCGAGGGATTCCTTCGTGCGCTCAGGCACAACCGATTCACGCTTCAATGTGCTGATCGCCTTTTGAATCAGTACGTAACCAATGAGCGCGACCACGCCGCCGACAATCAGCGGTGCCAGCCAGCCGGCCGTCGCATGTGAGAGATCGGCGGCGACGAGTCCCAGATAGACTCCGACGTTGGCCGCCACGAGAAGGAACAGCAGTCCGGCAAACGCCAGCATTCCGCCGGCCGCGAGTGAGCCGACGTTCCGCCCCACCCGCGACGCTTTCTCGGAAAGCTCGGTCTTGGCGAGCGCGACCTCCTGCCGCACGAGTGTGGTCGTCTCATCCCTCAAGTCGCGGACAAGATCCATGAGCGAGCGACCGTCCGTCGAGCGCTGGGCTTCTTCCGCTGGCAATCGATTCTCTGCTCTGACCATGGTGTCACCTCCGTGAGGGATGAGCCGGTGCGGCCGTCGCGGCACCGTCGCCATCCCGGTGAATCAAAATTCCCGCCGCCGCGCCGAGGACTTCAGGAATCGCGACAGCCCGAGGCCCAGGAGGAACATTCCTCCCAGCACCAGTTCGGGCCGGCGGCGCGTCATCTGTTCCACATCCGAGACCAGCCCGCCGAGATCACTCTGGCGCAGGTAACCGGAGACCCGTTCGATCTTCTCGGCAATGACGTCGGTGTACTCGGCCAGCTGATGATCGTTTTCCTCGTGCAGTTTCTGCCCCGCCTGCCGGATTGCCGCGCTGAAGTGCGACAGCTCATCGGCGGCCCGCACTTTCCCGTTCGACAGGAACGACGTTCCTGCCTCGCGGGCGCTCTCGGCGGTTTCGTGCATCGTGCGTTTGGCCTGCTCGCCGACTGTTTGTACTTCCTTGCGAGCCCGGCTGCCGAGGTCTTCCGCACCTCCGCTGGACTCAAATCCCGAAGTCGGCGCAATGGATTCGGTGGAGGTCCGCGTCATCGGCTCGGCCGTGTGTCGAAACTCCTCCGCTTTCGGACTCGCGGGCGGGGAGTGCTCGTGCGATTCGGACGCGAGCGTCATGGGTTCGCCGGGTTCAACCGGCCTGGGAGAAAGGTTCGGATCGGGCTGAAGACTGGAATCCTGAGGCATGATCCCTCCCTGTCGCTGCTGCCTGGGTTTTCAAGAGACCCGCGCCTTAACGCAGGGCGCGTCGGTGGTCCGCGGAGATTGGGCCGCACGTGCCGTGCCACCCCTCTCCAAACCGGCGTCTCTAACGCACTTTGCAGCGACTTCCAAACCTTGGCTGTCCCCGCATCGCGACCTCTCGGCGAGTCCCAGCGCGACGTTCACCCGAGATCATCCCATCCGCTGGAGCCACTCCCGCCAAGGGTCCGCTCGCTGTTGTCTCTCGCGGTGTATCCACAGGTTGAGACATCGCTGGGCAGGTGCGGAAACGGTTCGCATGCGCCAAAGCAGTTCGGGGACGAAAGACAGGCTGCCTGCTTTTCTCCGCCGATGGGGGCTCAGCGCCGCGGCCGTGCGGTGGAAGTCGGACAGCGGACAAGAGGGGAATCCGGATCACCCCGGCGCGGCGACGGCGCTTTCCGCGTCTTGGGGATACCGCAGCTCCAGGCCCGAGGACCGCCAATCAGGCTTGTGACAATTCCTCAGAGACCCTACAATCAAACTGGTATACTTACCTACTGTCACATGCCAGTTACCCTCATCCGGTAGCGTATCACACGATAGTTTCCCTAATCGTCTCCTCCCTCCTTGAAGCCTGCCTGAGACCTTCCGGCTGCCCGGTCGAACTAAAGTCCTTATTCAAGTCAGGAGGGGAGACGCATCGACCGTTGCTGCTCTTCGCCGAGGAAATGTGTCCATGCTGCCCGAGTCTTCACACATCGCCCCCCGTCGCCGACAGGCGGGTTTCACGTTGATTGAGCTCCTGGTGGTGATCGCCATCATCGCGGTCTTGATCGCCCTTCTCCTGCCCGCCGTGCAGCAGGCGCGTGAGGCCGCACGTCGCTCTCAGTGCAAGAACAATCTGAAGCAGATCGGGCTGGCGCTGCACAACTACCACGACACGCACAACGTGTTTCCGTACGGCTGGATGCACGGCAATATCGATTCGAGCGGCCCCCCGTACGGGACATATCACGAACGCGAGACGTGGTTCCATCAGCTCCTGCCGTATATCGATCAGGGACCGATGTATAACCAGTATTCCGCGGACCCGTCGGAGTTCGTGCACTTCATCTCCGCGGCATACAAGAACGCGGTGGTCCCGGTCACCCTCTGCCCCTCGGACCCGGGAACACCGGGAACGGCACAATCGACCGTATTGCGTCCCATGGGCAACTATGTCGTCTGTGCGGGAAATGAGACCACGCTCGATAACGTCGGCAATCTCAACGGCATGTTCTCGATGAACTCCCGCACGAATCTTCGCGACGTCACGGACGGCACCTCGAACACGATCATGGCCGCCGAGGTCGTCGGTCGCGCGCAGGAAGCAACCGGTACCTACTGGGGCTGTCCGGGATGCTACTGGCTCGGGGGGGCCTGGGGCGAGTTCGGCTTTACCACCCGCGAGCCGCCGAACACCTCCATTGCCGATCGCTCCTATCTCTGCCGAACCGAAAACGACCCCCAGGCTCCCTGTACGTCTGTCGGGGGAACGGACCCGCACACCAACTATGCCCGCAGCAAACACGTCGGGGGCGTGCACTGCCTGCTGGCTGACGGTGCAGTCCGCTTTGTCTCCGACAACATTAACCGGGTGACGTTCCAGAACCTCGGCAGCATGTCCGATGGCCAGGTGATCGGTGAGTTCTGACCGACCTGACAGCTTGATCGAGGTTAACGTGTGAAACGCCAGTGGGCATCGCCGATGCGGTGCCCACTTCTCGTTTCTCTTTTCTGTCTCATGCTGCTTCTCTGGTAAACAACGACAGACCTCTCATGACTTCCCTGCTTCGCACTCTCTGCCTGTTGCCACTCTGCCTGGTTCTCGTGACCGGTTGTTCGGGGGGCGCTTCCGACGCACCGACGACTTACACCGTCTCCGGAAAGGTGACGCTCGACGGCAAGCCCTTGCCCAAGGGAGACATCGTTTTCGAAGCCGTCGACCCCACGACGAGCAACAGTTACGCAGGTCGGATCGAGAATGGGTCGTACCGTTTCGAATCGACTCCCGGCCCGAAGCGGGTTAAGATCTCCTCCATCCAGGACGTTCCCGGAGAGTTCGAGGAACTGAACCCCGGAGAGCGAAATCCCGTCCGTCGGGAGGTGCTCCCCCCGACGTACCATGAGAAGACGACGCTCGAAGCCACCGTCACCGCCGACGGACCGAACACCTTCGACTTTGAGCTGAAGAGCGGCGGCTGAGGCTGGAGGTTCCCGGCGACGGGGTGAACCTCGCGGCAGCGCGGCTTTCAGCGAGGGAGACATCGATGCTCAAACATCAGCTCATTCACCCCGAGATCAATGCAATTCTCGGCCGCGCGGGGCATCACGGCACGATCCTCATCGCCGACGGGAACTATCCCGTTTCGTCGAAGCGCGGCCCGCATGCCGAAATCGTCAGCCTGAACCTGTCCCCGGGAGTCGTCACCTGTGCGCAGGTGCTGCGGACACTGCTCACCGCGATTCCCGTCGAGGCGATTCATACGATGATGTACGAGACTACCGGTCCGTACGCGCTCGAAGGAGACCCACCGGCGTGGGAGGAATATCGCCAGGCACTTCGTGAGGCGAACGTCGCGCTCCCGCTGCAGCCGATCGAGAAGTGGAAGTTCTACGAAGCCGTTGCCACACCGGACCACGTCCTGACGATCCAGACCGCCGACCAGCAGCGCTATGCGAACATCCTGCTGACGATCGGCGTGCGCATGGATTGATCCCGCCTGCTCTCGGAATGGATCTTCCAGGAGCAGCCATCGGGCATTCCTCATCCGCCTGGACGCTGCATCGGTGGTGACGCTGCCGAGCGGCTCAGCCGTGGATCACCACCATTTTCTCTTCGGTCATCTCGCGGATGGCGTACTTCGGGCCTTCTTTCCCCATGCCGCTGTCCTTGAGGCCACCATAAGGCATGAGGTCGGCCCGCCACTGCGAGCCCCAGTTGACGTGCAGGTTGCCGCTGTCGACTTCACGAACGAACTTGAGCGCCCGGTCGATGTCCTGCGTGAAGATGCCCGCTGAGAGTCCGTAGTTGGTGCTGTTCGCCAGCGCGATCGCCTGATCGATATCATCAAACGCGGTGACGGCCACCGCCGGCCCGAACAACTCGTCACAACTGACGCGCATCTCGGGAGCGACATCCGCCAGGATCGTCGGCGCGTAGATCGCCCCTTCGCGCTTGCCGCCGGTGATGATCCGCGCCCCCTGCTCCACCGCCTGGTTGATCCAGTTCTCGACGCGGACGGCGTCCACCTCGCGGACCATCGGCCCGACTTTCGTTCCTTCCCGCAACTGGTCGCCGGTGGTGAGCGACTCGACGCGCGGCCGCAAAGCATCGAGGAACGAACCCAGGACCTTCTTCGCCGTCAGCACCCGCTGGGCGGAGATGCAGGTCTGGCCGGCATTCGCGTATCCGGTCGCCGTGACCGCGGCCGCCGCTTTGTCGAGATCGGTATCATCCATGATGATCACGGGACTGTTGCTGCCAAGCTCCATGGTGACCCGCTTCAGGCCCGCCATGCGGCAGATCTGCTCGCCGATTTCGAGACTGCCGGTGAAGCTGATCTTCCGCACGCGTTTATCGCTGCAGATCGCTTCGCCGAGTGCGCCGCCGGGGCCGGTCACGCAGGCGACCGCCGCGGGAGGCAGGCCCGCTTCGAGCAGAATTTCCACGAGCTTCAGTGCCGAGAGGGGCGTATCGGTCGCCGGCTTGAGGATCACCGCGTTCCCCCCGGCAATCGCGGGACCGACCTTGTGACACACGAGGTTCAGCGGGAAGTTGAACGGCGTAATCGCGGCGACAATCCCGCACGGGACACGCAGCGTGAAGCCCAGTTTCTGCTGCACGCCCGGAGCCGCATCGAGCGGAACCATCTCGCCGACGACCCGGCGGGCCTCTTCCGCCGAAAGCTCCATGACTTCGCGGGCGCGCGTGGCTTCGAGATTTCCTTCGGCGAGGATCTTTCCTTCTTCCTCGCTGATCGTGCGTCCCAGCTCGGCCTCGCGCCGCTGCATGATGGTCGCGGCTTTGCGAAGAATCTCGCAGCGAGCGAACGGCGTCAGACCGCGCATGATCCGCGCGCCTTCGACAAGGGTCGCCAACGCCCGATCGACGTCGGCCGGCGTTCCCTTCGGAACCGTATCAATCACAGAACCGTCGAACGGATTGCGAACCTCGATTGCCTCCCGACCTTCCTGCCACTGGCCCGCGACAAACATGCGCATGATGCTGATCCTCATCTGCAGTTCTGTGACGATTCGTCCCCCGGCAATTCTGCGTCCAGAATGACCAGGGGCGCACGCTGCCGCAAGCCGGCGAGACGGAACTTCGAAGCCGGTCGTCCCGACTGCTGCGCTGCCGAAGTCAGCGAGACTTCAGGATTGGCAACACGGCGACATTCATACCGTCTGTCACCGATCTCCCTCTTCTTTTCTGCGGAGGCCCCCCTCCTGCTTCGCGACGTACCGGAGGGCATGCCGGCAGCGTGAATCGGAACTGAGCCACGAGGACAATTGACGCCCCGCGGCGGATCGGACACACTAGAGCACGATTCAACGCATGCACTCTCGCCCATGCGACGCCCGGCGTCGCGCGCTTGAACCCCCTGGGAGTTGATCCATGATGCTTCTGAACCGTCGGGCGGCCTGCAATGCCGTCGTGCTGATGGCAGCCGCACTCCTGACGTCGCCGGACCGCGTGCAGGCGGACAACTGGCCGCAATGGCGCGGACCGCAGAACAACGGAGTCTGCGCCGAAACGGACCTGCCCACCAAGTGGACGAAAACCGAGAATGTCGTGTGGAAGCTGCCGCTTCCCGGCCAGGCGGGCGCCACCCCCGTCATCTGGGGCGACCACATCTTTCTCACCTCGGTCGCCGCCGATAACACCAACCTCGAGCTGATCTGCGCCAGTACGGACGGCAAGCTGCTGTGGAAGAAGACGATCGGCACCGGCAACAAAGTCGCCCGCTCGGATGAAGGGAACTTCGCGTCCCCCTCACCTTCGACCGACGGCAAGCATGTCTGGGCGTTTGTCGGCAGCGGAGATCTCGTCTGCTACGACTTCGACGGCAACGAAATCTGGAAGATCAACATCCAGGACCGCTACGGAAAGTTCATTATTCAGTTCGGCATGTCTTCGTCTCCAGTGCTTCACAAGGATCGGCTTTATCTGCAGCTGATTCACGGTGAAGGAAATCCGAAGACGCGCGAAGCGCTCGTGGTCGCTCTCGACAAGGCCACCGGCAAGGAAATCTGGAAGCAGGACCGGCCGAGCGAAGCCCACTCCGAGAACGAGCATTCGTACGCCTCACCCATCCTGTACGAAGATAACGAGCGCAGCTACCTGATTACGCATGGAGCCGACTACGTCATCGCTCACGCTCTCGAGGATGGCCGCGAGCTCTGGCGTTCGGGTGGACTGCATCCGCCGGACCGTTACGACCCCACGCTGCGTCTCGTGGCGTCGCCCGCGGCGGTGCCCGGCCTGATTGTGGTTCCTTCCGCGAAGAAGGGGCAGGTGCTCGCCCTCCGTCCGGACGGCAAGGGAGACATCACGAACTCCGAAACCTATCGCCTGTGGACCTTCCCCACCACGCCGGACGTCCCTTCCCCGGTGATTCATGACGGGCTCGTCTATCTCTGCCGCGAGAACGGCGTGCTCATCTGCCTGGACGCCCGGACGGGCGAAAAGCTGTACGAGCAGCGGACGCACTCCTACCGGCACCGTGCCTCGCCGGTTTATGCCGACGGGAAGCTCTATCTCACCTCGCGGGATGGTGTGGTCTCGGTGGTGAAAGCAGGCCGCCAGTTCGAACTGCTCGCGTCGAACGAGACCGGCGAAGACATTTCGGCCTCGCCGGCAATCTCGAATGGCCGGATTTACCTGCGGACCTTTAACGCGCTGTGGGCGATCGGCCCGGAAAAGCCGCGGCAGCAGGCGGCGCGTTAAGTGCCCTGCCCCTCGCTCCGGGCAATCGCCTCCGGAATCGATAACGCACGCAATACAGCCATGTCCGCAGAGGAACGGAAACATCGGTCGCTCAGTGGAGCGGGGCTGCTCGGGATCATCCTGGGCGGCCTGCTCGCGGCCTATTTCGGGCTGTTCGGGTTGCTCCTCGCCGACGATATCGTGTTCCGGGGTGGCCTGCTCCGCCAGCCCCTCGAGCGGTATTCGCCCGATGCGGCGGAGTGGTTCAAGAGATTCGTGCAGACGATCTATGCCCCCATCGTCACGATCCTCAGACAACTCGGCGGACTCTGAAAGGAAGTGGCCGCTAACGCGGACATCACTGCGAAACAGCGACTCATTCCCCGGGACAGTCGTCGTTGAACCGCTGCGGATTGTGGCGGTTCTCGAAGGCTGCCTCACGGGGAGTGGTTGGGCTGGCCAGGAAATCCGTGACCTTCTAAAATGCGCTGAGTTTGTATGCTCCCGGCCGGCACGGGATTCGTTCCTGGTGCCGGCCGCTTTCTCTGATCATGCCTCGCCACGCGCTGCGGTGAACCGATGACGGTTTCCGGGGAACTCCGTCGCGGGTTGGGTCAGGCGGAAACGAGTTCTTGGCAGCCGCAGAGGCAGAATGTCCAGTTCGCAGGTCAATCTCAAGGAACCCTGGCTCGCCGCCGTCCTGGCCTGGCTCATTCCCGGGCTGGGGCACTGGTATCAGGACCGACGGTTTAAAGCCGTCCTGTACTTCGTCTGCATCATGGGGACCTTCGTCTCGGGGATGATCCTCGGAGACGGCAAGGTGCTCCAGTTCAGCTGGGAACGGGAACGCCGCACCTACGGCTATCTCGCACAGGTGCTGGTCGGGCTCCCCTCGCTTCCCGCTCTGGTGCAGGCATGGCGACTGCCGGACGAACCCCGCGACGGCGGGTGGGATCGCCGCCGGGCACGCCTCGAAAAACCCCTGAAGGGAACTTTCCACGGGATACTCGACGCGCGGCTCAGCACTGGTGAAACACGGTCCGTCGCCGTCGAGGGAACCATTCAGGTGGAAGAGGCCCCTGATGGAGGATTCCGGAATCCGGTGACGGGGACTTTTGTCGGCATGACCCCTGAGGGATCGCAGGTCGACCTGTCCCTGATGTTCCTCAACAGCATCGAACCGGCCATCTTCCCCTCGCGCGACCGCGGGCTGTCGGTCGACGTCAGCGGCCAGTTCGTCAACGGCGAGAGCATCGAATCGGGCAGCACGCTCACCGGCGTCGTCGAGAACGCCCGCAGCATTTTCAACAGCTACGCGGCCCCTCTCGATGAAATCGGGCTCCGCGAAGTGAACGGAAATCTCGGCAAGTTCTATGAATTGGGACTTGTCTTCACCTGGATCGCGGGGCTTTTGAATCTGCTGGCGATCTGGGACGCCTTCGAAGGCCCCGCCTACGGATACGGGGATGAAGAACCCGCCGCCGACGGAGACGCCTCTCCCTCGACCGAGCCCGAGAGCCAGAAGCAGCCGGCGACCGCGGGAGCGGCCGCGCCAACCACGGCGTCCCCTCCGAACTCCGGATCGTCTCCCCCCTCCACTCCACAACCGAAGAAGGGTTAGTCCGTGTGGGACCTGCTGTTGCTGGCTGAGATAAACAAGACCTGGTTTCTGTTGCCGCTGGCGCTCGCCATCAGCCTCGTCTACCAGGCCAGCCGCTACGAACTTCCTGAGAAGATTCTCCGCCGCGCGGCCCGCATGTTCGCCTGGATTCTCGGCTTCATGTTCGCCGTGTTTGCGCTGCTGGGCCTGCTCTCCTGGAACCTGTAAGGCAGCCCCGCCGAGCATCGGTCGAAGGAGTTGCCTGCGTGCAGTGATCCATCAGGGTGCGATGGAATTCACTCGCTGCGCAACAGCCAAGAAGCGGAGACCTCTCCCTCAGGCGACGTTCAGCATCTGGCTGCCGCTCGATTCGATCAACTGCTGCTTCGCGGCAATGATCGAGTCCTTGTCGAAACGGTCACCGAAGTAGGACTGCACGGCCTCCTGGTGGCTGAGGACGGTCTCCACATCGCCTGAAACGAGAACGCGCCCCGCACAGATGATGTAGTTGCGGTCGGTGAGCATCAGCGTCTCGGTCTCGCGATGGTCCGTGAACAGAATCCCGATTCCGCTGTTGCGGAGCTGCAGGATGATGTCCTGAATGCTGTTAATCGTCACGGGATCAATCCCCGTGAACGGTTCGTCCAGCAGGATCAGCGCAGGTTCGCTGGCAAGACAGCGGGCAATCTCCAGTCGTCGCTTCTCACCCCCCGAGAGGGTCGTGGCGATCTGTTTCCGCTTGCTCGTGAGGCCGAACTGTTCGAGCAGCTCCCCGGTGATCATGATCCGGTCGCGGCGGCTGACGTGCAGCATCTCCAGAATCGCGAGAATGTTCTGCTCGACCGTCAGCTTGACGAAGACGCTCGTCTCCTGCGCCAGATAGCCCATGCCGTGCTGGGCGCGCTTGTACATCGGCCAGGTGGTGACATCCACGCCGTTGAGCAGCACGCGTCCCGCGGTGGGAGTCACCATGCCGCAGGTCATGCGGAAGGAAGTCGTCTTCCCGGCCCCGTTCGGCCCCAGCAGCCCGACAATCTCACCGCGTTCGACATAGAAGTCGACGCCGTCGACCACCCGCCGCGGACCGTAGTTTTTAACCAGCCCCTGACATTGCAGAAACGCCATGAGAATCATCCTTGATTCGCGTCGTGTCTCCCGCGCGTTCCGGGAGCTTCAACGAATGAAATTCATTCGACTGATCTGCGGATAGAACGGGATCTGCAGCGACGGGTAATCCGAGATGTATTCCCGCCCCGTGTCCGGATCCCAGCCGCGATGATAAAAGATCGGCTTCAACGGCCCGATCGAAGGCGCATAGCCCTTGCCGCCATTCAGGAACGGCACGCCATGCGGCCAGTAAACGAAGAACGCCTTTCCGATCAGCAGTTCCCGCGGGACCGCATACGGACGGATCGCGTCGGGGTTGTCCCACAACCGGCTGTCCGCGCTCCGGGGACTGTTGTCTCCCAGCACCAGGAACTCGTCATCGCCGAGCTCAAACGTCAGCGGGTCGAGCTTCGCCGCATAATCTCCGTACTTCTCGGGATCCCGCAGCAGCGCCCGGCGGCGATCGACATCGTAAATGTCATCCTTGCTCGTGTAGTAAATATCCCGTTCGAGCAGCAGATGAGAAATTTTCAGATCGGCTCCGCGGGCACCAATCCCCACGGGAATCAGATCCTGTGTGGTCGGCGCGCGGAACGCCGTTCGCGGCGGCAACCGGTATTCGCCCTTTGTCTCGAAGGGGACCACGTCGCCGTCCACCCACAGGGTCAGGCGGTCATCGACATTGGCAAACGCGACCTTGTACGTTCCCGGCCGCGAAATGCTGGTAATCGCCTCATCCAGCACAACGTCCTCGGTCGAGCGTCCTCCCTGCCCGGGATAGACATCATCCTGAAACGAAAGCGTCGCCTTGCCCGTGCTGAGATCGATGCGGCAATGATAGCGGCGCGTGCTTTCGACCAGTTCCAGCAGCAGTTCGCCCTGGGCCGCGCCGACTTCGAGTTCAAACTGAACGGTCAGATCGCCGACCCAATGCTCGCCGAGCATGTCGCGAATCTGTGCCTTGACCGTCCGGTCGCGGAGATAGCCGCTGTTGTAGGCATAGTAGTCGGAGATCAGCAGCGGCTCGGGATTCCCCAGCGGGGGCTGCTTCTGGAGTGCGCGCTCCCAATCGTCCACCGTGGGAATCAGATGCCGATAGCGCAGCCAGTGCGCCTGTTCTCCCGCCGAGTCTTTCGCGGAGAGAGAGAACGTCCTCGCTTCGGGATCGGGAACCCAGGCGGAGGGGATTTCGCTCCAGCGGTCCCCTTCCAGGGTCATCGGCGCCCAGCGCTCGGGCCAGCCTTGTTCGAGCAGCGTCCGTGCAGGCTTGTCGTTGTTATAGACGAGCATCTGCAGAGCCTGCTGCTTCTCGGGGGGCTTGCGGAGAATCTCCGTCACGCCATCCGCACCGGCACGGCGGTAGATGTCTCCCCATTCAATGGTGATGGTCTCCCCCGGAAGCCCGATCAGCCGCTTGATGTAATTTGTCTTCGGATCGACGGGGAACTTGAAGACGACCACATCCCACGGCTCAGGATCGCTGAACTCGTACGGAAACTTGTTGACGAGGATGCGGTCCCCCTTGAAGACCGGGGCGTCAAAGATGTCATTGCGATAGTTGCAGTTCGGACAGAATCCGTACTCCACCCGGCCATCGCGGCGATAGAGGCCGTTGTCGCGATCGACTTCGTCGCTCGCACCAATCCGAAACTGGGTGCCGCACTGCGCGCAATCCACATCTTTATGCCGCCCGACGAGCGTCGGCGCCATCGACCCGGTCGGAATGACGAACGCCTCGGCGACGAAGGTCCGGAACAGGAAAGCGAGCACGAAGGCGACCACGACCGATTCGACCGTTTCGCGCCATCCCTCGTCGTGTCCCTCCCCGGTGCGCCGGCGAATCTTCGCGGGGGGCTGGCCGCGGGCGATCCGCAGCGCCATTTCCTTCGGGTCGATCTTCGGTGAGGGCGTGGCCTGAGAGCCGCGCGAGGCAGACTCGCTCATAATGCATCCAACAAAACCGGCCCGGTGGTTGTTCCGGGACGGAGGTGATCTCGGTATTTCCCGGGAACGACAGGTCGCTGCCGCTCCACGAGAGGATAACGTTCCGTGAATTCTAACGGACCAGGGGTTCGCGACAAACCGGAGCCTTTCCGCGTGGAGTGACGGTGCCCGCCCGTCCCGCGGATCATCACATCATTCTCCTCAGCGGCCCCCTTGGGGCCCGTCGGAGAGAGAACATTCGTTCAATCCTCAAAGCTCGCCGCGACTCAGCGAATATAGCGAATTCGGGAGACCTCTGGAATCCGGATGTTCGCCTTCCAGCGGCCCAGTTGCACGCTTTGCGCCCGCGTCGGCAGATGAACGACAAACGGCTTCCCGATGAACAGCCGACGATGCATCTTCTGATCGGCCGGCCACACCCGGCTGTCGATCGATACCGGACTGTTATCCCCCACCACAAAGTATTCCTCGGCCCCCGGAGCGTCGCTGAGGGCATACTGCCGCGTCTCTCCGCGGGGTCCATCGGGAAGGTAATACACATCGCGATACAGGATCAGATTGCCAACCGTGACCTGTACTCCGTCGGCCCCGACCCGCACCGGCCGACGCGGAGGCGGCCCGATCCGCGAGGGAAGCGGATAGCTCCACGGCTCGAAGACAGGTTCTCCTCCCACCGCCAGGAGCACCTGCCGATCCATCAGCGAAAGCTCAACACGCGCGGGCCCGGCGAGAATCGCTCCGGGAAGCGGTGCAACTCGCAACGGCTGATCGCTGCCGTCCTCCAGCCGGACTTCATTTCGCTCGAAATCGAAGACACAGGTGAAAGCCTTGCGGCCATCGGTGATCTGCAGCAGGAACCGCCCTTTCCCGCCGTGATATTCGAGTTGCAGTTCGAGCGCGAAATCGCGGAGTTCTTCCGTTCCCCCGCCGCCACTGCCGGGGCGGTTGTACGCATATGCATCGGTAATCGGCGCAACATGCGAGGCCACGTACAGCCGTTCGAGGGCCTGCTGAAACGCCTGATTGCGGGACTGCTGCCGAAGCGTGTCCCGCAGCGATTCGCCGAGGGCTCCGCGGCAGACGAGCATTCCTTCTTCCGCATCGTACCGCAGGGGAGTTGCTCCCAGGGAACCGAGATCAACATCGTCCGGCCAGTCAGGCAGCGAAATGCGTGTAACGTGGTTTCCCCCTGCGCGAATCCAGTGTCGATATGTCAGCCATGAGGGGCTGCGCGAAGAACCTGCCGCGGCCTCCCCGGCACTCGCCGGAAGCGCGAAACGGTATGAGGAAAAATCGGCTTTCCAGCCTGGATCGGGGACCCAGCGCGACTGCCAGCCCTCGCGGCTCGGAGGCGCAAATTCGTGGTTGTAGACGGGAATCCGCATCTCCCGCTGGGTTTCCAGATCTTTCACCTGGATCGTTCCGTCCGCGTAGATATCCCCTTCGCGGATCTCGATGGTCTCACCCGGGAGCCCCACGAGCCGTTTCACATAGGCTTCGGTCGGCAGTCCCGGATTGCGGAAGACCACGACTTCCCACCGCCGTGGCGCGCGGAATTCGAACGCCGTCTTGTGGACGAGCAGTTGATCTCCTTCGCTCACGGGAGCCCCGCGCAGATCGATCCCCTCGAGACCGCAGTTGGGGCAATCCATCATCGCGGGCGCGCGCCCTTGCGAGACCCCGACGGCGAAGCGGTAGCGGCAACTCGAACAGACTCCCCACTTGTGATGCCCGAGCAGCGTCGGCGCCATCGAGCCGGTCGAGATCTGATATCCCTCGGCTCCGAACGCCTTGAAGATCGCAACCGCCATGATCAGGCAGGCGAAGAACTCCACCAGTTGCCGCAACGCACTCTCACGCCCTTCACTCTCACGCCCCGGGCCACGGGACTCCGCAGGTTTCGCCGGCTCGGACGGAGGTTCGCCGATTCGATGAAAGCGCGAGGGGCGAACGCCGAAAGCCATGCGGGATCCATCCTCAAGAGCGATTGGAAGGCAGCTCGCGGAAGCGAGCTGCCTGAGACGTGTTCAGAGGCGGTTGCCTGTTGCGGGCGAGTTCTCCCGAAGTGCCGCGAGATTGCCGAGGGGCCGAACGGGTGGGACGGGTGACGTGAACCGCAGCGCCGCACTCGGGAGCCGAATCATTCGTCTCCCACTTCGAGCACCGAGAGAAACGCTTTCTGCGGGATTTCGACCTGGCCGAACTGCCGCATCCGCTTCTTTCCTTCCCGCTGCTTGGCCCACAGCTTTCGCTTGCGGGTGATGTCACCGCCGTAGCATTTGGCGGTCACGTTCTTGCGGAGAGCCGAAATCGTTTCGCGGGCGATGACCCGGCTGCCGATCGCCGCCTGCAACGCAATCTCGAACTGATGTTTCGAAATCTCGTTCTTGAGGCGCTTCACGAGGTTGCGGCCGCGGCGCTCCGCCTGCGAGCGATGCACGATCGTCGAGAGGGCATCCACCCGGTTCCCCTTCACCAGCACGTCGAGCTTCACGAGATCCGCCGCCCGGAAACCGATGATCTCGTAGTCCATCGTCCCGTAACCGCGGGTGATGCTCTTCAGCTTGTCGTACATGTCATAAACGACTTCCGCGAGCGGCAACTCGTAAATGAGCTGCGCGCGGTTCGGACCGAGATAGTCGGTCGTCTTGTACGTGCCGCGACGGTCCTCGCAAAGCTGCATGATCGGACCGATACTCTCCGAGGGCAGGATGAAGTTCACCCGCGCAATCGGCTCGCGGAACTCGGCGACGGTGCCGTCGTCTGGAACTTCCTGCGGGTTGTCGATCCGCTTCACAGTGCCGTCTTTCATCAGCAGTTCGTAGGTGACGTTCGGCGCCGTCTGGATGAGATCGATGTCCGCTTCACCCTCGAGTCGCTGCTGGATGATTTCCATGTGCAGCATCCCCAGGAAGCCGCAGCGGAAACCGAACCCGAGCGCATCGCTCGTCTCCGGAACGAAGCTGAAGCTGGCATCGTTCATGCTCATCTTCTGCAGTTCTTCGCGGAGCTTCTCAAAATCGGTCGCCTCGATCGGATACATGCCGCAGAACACCATCTGCTGCGGCACCTGATATCCGGGGAGCGCCTTTTCGGGCGGATTGGCCGGATCGGAGAGGGTATCGCCGACATGCACCGTACCGAGGTCTTTAATCCCGGCGATCACGTAACCAACCTGCCCGGGACCGAGGGATGCGCACTCCGTCATGTGGGGGCGGAACTGTCCGATCTCGAGGACTTCGTGGCTGCTCCCCCCCTTCATGAAGCGGACCTTCTGCCCGGGGCGAATCGTTCCGTCGACCACGCGGATGTAGGTCACGACACCCCGGAAGCTGTCATACTTGCTGTCGAAGACGAGCGCCCGCAACGGCGCGTTCGGGTCTCCCTGCGGAGCCGGAATTCGCTCGACGATCGCATCGAGCACCGCCTCGACATTCTGCCCCGTCTTGCCACTCACCCGGATGGCTTCGCTGGCATCCAGCCCGAGAACGGTTTCGACCTCGTCGAGCACCTCATCAATCCGCACCACGGGAAGATCGATCTTGTTGACGACCGGGATGATCGTCAGATCGGCTTCGATCGCGGCATACGCATTCGCGACCGTCTGCGCCTGCACTCCCTGAAAGGCATCCACGAGCAGCAGTGCGCCTTCACACGCCGCGAGGCTGCGGGAAACTTCGTAGTGGAAGTCGACGTGGCCCGGCGTATCGACGAGATTCAGCTCGTACGTCTCCCCCTTGTACTTGTGGTAGATCGCGACAGTCCGCGCCTTCACGGTGATGCCCCGCTGCCGCTCCACATCAAGATCGTCGAGGATCTGCTCTTTGAACTCCCGCTGTGTGATTGCACCGGTCTTCAGCAGCAACTGGTCCGCCAGTGTGCTCTTGCCGTGATCAATGTGCGCCACAATCGAAAAGTTGCGGATGTAACGAGTGTCCATAGACGGTTTGCAGAGGTGTAGGAGGTGGGAAATCAGCGCAGGAGTGAAATCAGGTTGGAGGCAACTCGTCGAGGGGCGGCTGTTCGTCCTGACATGCGAAACAGCGGCCTGTTCTCAAAGGGAACTCCCGGTCGGAACTCTCGAAAGAAATTCTCGCGGTAACGAACTCAAGTCATTCGCGGCTCACCCGGCCCGTCCGGAAACTCGGCGCCTGCCGAGAATCTTCGCGGCATGATGCGTCCCGCCATGAAACTCTGGTGCGAAAATCGTACCCCGGTTCCCTGCCCCGGAAGACCCGATTTCCTCGCGATGCGTCTCCGATCGGCGAACGGGCCGCGATCCCGAGGGGCACCGTTTCGAATCCCGTTCAGCAGGGTCGGGAGGCAAAGCCAGGGTGCCGCGCTCCGCTAGCCGACAGGCTCCCGGTATTTCAATCGTGCGTAACCGGCTGCGCCGATATACCCGGCGTCTCCCCCGAGCGTCGCATAAGCAATTTTTGTCTTTGCATACGGAATCGGGAAGGCCCGCTTGCGGACCTCGCTGCGAATTTCCGCCAGAAAGCGCCGTCCCAACTCCGTCGTCTCCCGCCCGAACGTCATCGCGCCGCCAAAAAGCACCATGTCGGGATCGATCGTGTGCATCAGCGTCGTCGTCCCGACGCCCATGTAGCGGGCAGTTTCCATCACGATCTCGTTCGAGAGCGCATCTCCTTCTTCGGCCGCCTGACCGATCAGGAGCGGGGTCAACTCTTCCCCGGCGGCGATCCGCTCCGTCAGCGAAGAGGTCCGCCCGGCCTCGAGTGCCTCCTGGAAGCGGCGGACGACCGCCTTCGCCCCCGCATAAGCTTCGAGCGTTCCATACTGCCCGGTGTCCGCCGGTCGGCCGTTCGTCATCTCAATGATGATATGACCGCATTCCCCGCCGTGGGAGTGCTCCCCTTCGACGATCATGTCGCCGATGATGATGCCGCAGCCGATCCCGGTCCCCAGGGTCCAGAAGACGAGGCTGCGAGCTTCGCGCGCCGCCCCGACCCAGAACTCACCGTAGGCGGCCGCGTTCGCATCGTTCTGGAACGCCGTTGGCAACCCGAAGTGGTCGGCCACCAGCTGACGGATGGGAAGATTGTCCCAGCCGGGAAGATTCGGCGGATTGAGGAGCATCCCCGCCTGGATGTCCATTGTTCCGGGAGTGGCCAGCCCCACGGCCCGGATGTCGGTCCGCTGCAGACCGGCTTCCGCCACTGCCTGCTCCCCCGCGCGACAGATATTCGCCACCCCGCGGACGGGGCCTTCCTCGGCTTCGGTCGGCACGCTCACCCGCGAAAGCGAGTTCCCTTCGGCATCGAGCACTCCCGCCTTGACATTCGTGCCGCCAACATCAATTCCAAGGTAATACGGAGCCGGTCCGCGTGTCGAACTCATTCTCAATCCCAACCCGGTAGGCTGCGGCGATTCGTCGGAAAGGCACGCAAGACGCACGACGGTTTCCGCCGGCAATCCGCCGTTGCCGGACCTGAAGTATATGCCGAACTCCCCGATTAATTCAACGTGGAGTCCCTTCCCACGTCGCCTGATCAAAACAGGGCTTTCACCTTACCGGGTGTGGGTGCCCCGGACCAGTCCGGCGACGTTGGCTCCAGGGCACATTCCCATTGGTGGCGTTCATCGCAGCCATCGTGCGCGGCCTGCTGAGCCGCGGCCAACGGGGGGTCGGGACAGCAAAAACAAAACCCCCGCAGGAGGAATCCTGCGGGGGTTCTGGTATTCAAAATGGTTGGTGATCTCAAGAGGTCAGCGTTGGGAATGCTCTGGTAATTCTTGGTTGCTGGGAACCTGTCAGGAACGTG
>Ga0180217_1000178_pt1 | contig 129814 bp, 113 predicted proteins | sample eDN3rd37CBELigOP_FD_128521 | JGI IMG/M metagenome (GOLD analysis project Ga0180217, IMG submission 128521) | Enriched Organic Plus compost microbial communities from Emeryville, California, USA - eDNA 3rd pass 37_C BE-Lig OP (version 2) (version 2) ... | reverse complement strand
GCGGCCTCGCCGTGGCGGTGGCGGAAATGGCCATGGCCGGTGATATCGGCGTCTCGTTCGATACGCTGCCCGCCGACATTCCGGCCCACGCCTTCCTGTTCGGCGAGGACCAGGCCCGCTACGTCATCGCCGCCGACGCCGTGACCATCGACGCGGTGGAAGCCGAGGCAAAGACGGCCGGCGTGCCGTTCCGCAAGCTCGGCGTGGCTGGCGGCGACGCCATCAACATCCCGGGCGAGACGCCAGCCAGGGTCGCCGACCTGCGCGACGGCCACGACAACTGGCTGCCGAACTACATGGCCGGCGAAATCGACCACCCTTGACGCCGGCGATACGTCCCGCCTGGGCCGGCGCCCAGGCGGCGGCCAGCCCGGTTTACCTGATGTGACGCGTTTTCCTGACGCAAGGTGGCGTCCACTTTGCTGGAAAACGCTCTGGCGTTTTGAGTGCACGCGTTTTTCTGACGCAAAGTGGCTTCCACTTTGCTGGAAAACGCTTCCGGGAGTAACGCGACATGGCCATGCAGGCCCGTGAAATTGAAGAGATGATCCGCAAGGCGCTGCCGGACGCCATCGTCCGCATCCAGGATCTGGCCGGCGACGGCGACCATTACGCCGCAACGGTGATTTCCGAGGCGTTTCGCGGCAAGAGCCGCGTCGCCCAGCACCAGATGGTCTACGCCGCCCTGCAGGGCAACATGGGCGGCGTGCTGCACGCTTTGGCGCTGACCACCGTGACGCCGACGCAGGACTGAGGCCAAACCCAACAGGCCCCGCCCGCCGCGTTCGCGGGCAACCCCGGCGGCGCAAGGCGCGCCCAGCCAGCACATGCCCGCGGAGGCCGGGCGTTGCCGATCGCCGATGCCCCAGCATCTTCGCGATCCGGCGTGAGGCTGCCGGCGGCGCCGGCAAAACGCAGGGGCCCGGCTTGCCTTCGCGTCCCGCGCCCCACACATGAGGGGCAAAGCCCGCCGGTGATGTTCCATCAGGGACAAACGCCCTATAGTGCGGGTAAAATGGGCCGTGACAGCGCAACGCGCTGGCGCCGCCCGGCATGGATCACAAGGACCGGGACGCGGCGGCGGGCAGCCCGCCGGCCAGGCCATACCAGGAAACGCGAGATGACCGACATCAACGCCCAGATCGACAACGAAGTGAAGTCGAACGACGTCGTGCTCTACATGAAGGGCACGCCGGATTTCCCGCAGTGCGGCTTCTCCGGCCAGGTCGCCCAGATCCTCGGCTACCTCGGCGTGGCCTACAAGGGCGTCAACGTGCTGGCTGACGACGCCGTGCGCGAAGGCATCAAGGCCTACAGCAACTGGCCGACCATCCCGCAGCTCTACGTCAAGGGCGAGTTCATCGGCGGCTGCGACATCGTCCGCGAGATGTTCCAGGCCGGCGAGTTGCAGGAGCTGTTCAACAGCAAAGGCATTGCGGTGAAGCAGGAGGCGTGAGGGCCGCCTGGCGCGAACAGGCGGACGGCCGCAAAACGGCACCACCTGCGCCGACATGATGCAAACTGCATGCGACGCCCGCGCCCCAGCGCGGGCGTTTTGCTTTCCCCGCCGCATCCGCCAGGCGCGGCGTCTGCCTCAGAACCTGAAGACGTCGCCTGGCTCCGCCGCCACAAAGCGGTCAGCGTCGATGCCGCCGCCGCGCAGCGCCGCCTCCAGCGCCTCGCGCGGCCGGTCACGTCCCTCGTCGGTCAGCTGGAACGTGCCCCAGTGCATGCCCAGCGCCCGCCGCGCGCCGATATCCCGGAACACCTGCACCGCCTCATCCGGGTTCACATGCTGCGCCGCCATGAACCAGCGCGGCTCATAGGCGCCAATCGGGATCAGCGCCACGTCGGGCGCGCCGAACGCCGCGCGGATATCGCGAAAGACGCCGCCATCGCCATAGCCCGTATCGCCCGCAAACCAGATGCGCCCCGCCGGCGCATCGATCATGAAGCCGCTCCACAGCGCCATGCGCGTGTCGCGCAAGGCCCGCCGCGACCAGTGATTGGCGGGTGTGAAGCGGGTCGTCACGCCCTGCGGCAACGCCACCGCATCGCCCCAGTCGCCCGTCAGCACCCGGGCGCCAGGCGCAACCTTCTGCAACAGGCGCTCATTGCCAAAGGGCGTCACAAACGTTGGCTGGTGGCGCTCCTGCAGGCGCCGCAGCGTCTGCGCGTCGAAATGGTCATAATGATTGTGGCTGACCAGAACGGCGTCGATGCGCGGCAGATCATCAAAGCAAACCGCCGGAGCGGTGACGCGCCGTGGACCCAGCAGCGAAAGCGGCCCGGCGCGCGCGCCCCAAACGGGGTCGGTGAGAATGTTGCAGCCGCCCGCCTGGATCAGCAGCGTGGCGTGACCGACCATGGTGATGCAGACGCCGTCCACATCCGGCTCCGGCGCAACCTTGGTTACCGCCACCTGGCGCGGCCATTTCTCCCGCTGCCCGGACCGCCACCAGCGCCACAGATCGGCAAACTTCCTGTCGGTCGGCGGATGCCCCGGATTGGAGAACCGCCGGCCGTCGAAATGGTCTGTGACCGGGCCGTGGTGGTAACTTTTGGGCATTCATCTCCTTTATCTTTACTTGTCCGCACTTTCACATGGGGGTCGGGCGCCACGTGGCGGGCCTCCGACATTCGCATCACCGTGGATTTAGACCACAATATTTAGTGCCTCTTATAAAATTCGCTAGGCTCAATTGTTGAGTTGCGGCCACCGTTTTATCGTTTTACGATTAAATTCGCATCTGCTGGAACCTTAAAACATAGCGCCTCAAATATGACAAACGCTGAAATATTGATCGCGGTTTCCACCATCATAGGCCCAATCGCTGCAGTTCAAATTCAAAAATATCTCGAATCTTGGCGAAGCAAACGAGATGCACGATATTTGATTTTCCGAACGCTAATGGCGAATAGAGCGACAGGACTATCGGTTGAGAGCGTTCAAGCATTAAACGCGATTCCTATTGAATTTTACGGAAACAAAAAAATCAATGATAAATGGGAAGAATTATTTGATCATTTAACAAAATCAAGTACAAATCCAGAAATTTGGATTGAAAAACGCAACTCCCTCCTCAATGATCTTCTTTTGTTGATTGGAAAATCGTTAAAGTATGATTTCAATATTGCGCAAATTTCGAAAATTTACCACCCTAACATTCATACAAACATTGAACAAGAACAACACGAAATACGAAAAAATGCCTTACGCGTATTAAAAGGCGAGCAATCGTTAAGTCTTGCAATCAAAGAGATCCCCACATCAGACAAAATCGCGACACTACAAACAGCCACCCAATGACCGCCTCGAAAAATTATTCACCCGATGTCGCGCCCAAGGTAGAAATACAAAACGACCCGCAACCAACACTAGCTCCTCGTTAGCGTCCCCCAATCGCCCCCTTCACCAGCGCCTTCGCATCCTCCGAATGCCACTCCGCCGCGCCATCCAGGGCACCGACCAGGCAGCCGTCGCGGTTGATGAGCAGCGTCACCGGCAGGCCGGAGGCGCGGCCGGCGCCGCGCAGGGCCTGGAAAATCTTGCCAGGCGTATCGGCGTAATAGGTCAGGTGGTCGATCCTGTTGTCCTTCAGCCATTCGCGCGGCTTGCCGGCGTCGCGGCTGTCCATGTTGATGGCCAGCACCTCGAAATCCTTGCCGCCCATCGCCCCTTGCAGGGCGTTGAGCGCCGGCATTTCCAGCTTGCACGGCGCGCACCAGGTGGCCCACAGGTTGAGCAGCGTCACCTTGCCCTTGAAGTCCGCCATGGTTTTCGTCGCGCCGGCGCCGTCCACGAAGGTGAATTCCGGCAGCTTCTCCGGCCGTGACAGAATGCGCATGCCGGCCATCTCGCCCTTCGCCAGCCCCGCCAGCGGCGCCATGTCCTGGGCCGGGCATTGCCCGCCCGGACCACCAGAAACGTTGCGATCTTGCGCAAGCCAATATACCCCTGCGCCCAGGAGCGCGATGGCGAGAACGGCGACAGCCGCGATACGCGGGGCGCGCGATTTGTTATCAGACACGTTCATGAATCCAGGATCGGGCGGACAATGAGCAACAAGATGTGGGGCGGCCGGTTCTCTTCCGCGCCAGCCGCTATCATGGAAGAGATCAACGCCTCGATCGAGTTCGACAAGAGGCTTGGGCCCCAGGACGTGCGCGGCTCGTTGGCGCATGTGGCCATGCTGGCCGACGCCGGCATCGTTGAAAAGGCTGATGCGGCAAGGATCGCCGAAGGTCTGCGCCAGATCGCCGGCGAGATCGAAAACGGCGAGTTCCAGTTCTCCCGCGCCCTGGAAGACATCCACATGAACGTGGAGTCGCGCCTCGCCGACCTGATTGGCCCCACCGCCGGCCGCCTGCACACCGCCCGCTCGCGCAACGACCAGGTCGCCACCGACATGCGCCTGTGGGTGCGCGATGCGGTTGACGACCTCGACGGCCAGCTCGCCGCCCTGCAACACGCCCTGGCTGCCCGAGCGCTGGAATTCGCCGGCGCGGTGATGCCCGGCTTCACCCATCTGCAATCGGCCCAGCCGGTCACCTTCGGCCACCATCTGCTGGCCTATGTGGAGATGTTCGGCCGCGACCGCAGCCGCTTCGTCGACGCCCGCCGCCGCATGAACGAATGCCCGCTGGGCGCGGCGGCGCTGGCCGGCACCTCCTTCCCCATCGACCGCCACCAGACGGCGGCGGCGCTCGGCTTCGACCGGCCTACCGCCAATTCACTGGATTCGGTGTCCGACCGCGATTTCGTGCTGGAAACCCTGTCAGCCGCCGCCATCTGCGCCGTGCACCTGTCGCGTTTCGCCGAGGAGATCGTGCTGTGGGCGACGCCGCAGTTCGGCTTCGTGCGCCTGTCGGACGCCTTCTCCACCGGCTCCTCGATCATGCCGCAGAAGCGCAACCCGGACGCGGCCGAACTGGTGCGCGGCAAGGCCGGGCGCGTCATCGGCGCGCTCAACGGCCTGCTGATCGTCATGAAGGGCCTGCCGCTGACCTATTCCAAGGACATGCAGGAGGACAAGGAAGGCGCATTCGACGCCATCCAGACCCTGTCCCTGTGCCTCGCCGCCATGACCGGCATGGTCCAGGACCTGACCCCGAACCTGCCGGCCATGCGCAAGGCCGCCGGCAGCGGCTACGCCACCGCCACCGATCTGGCCGACTGGCTGGTGCGGGTGCTGGGCCTGCCGTTCCGCGAGGCGCACCACGTCACCGGCCGCATCGTCGGCCTCGCCTCGGAGAAGGGCGTGGGGCTGGAGAAGCTGTCGCTGGAGGCGATGCAGTCGGTGGAGCCGCGCATCACCCAGGAGATTTTCACCGTGCTGGGCGTGGAAAAGTCGGTGCGCAGCCGCGTCAGCTTCGGCGGAACCGCCCCGGCCAACGTGCGCCGCGAGGCGCGCCGCTGGCTGCGCAAGCTGGAGCGCAACGACAGGGCCGGCGCCTGAGCGACGACGCCCTCAGGCGCGCTTCCGGTGTAATCCGGCTGGCTGGAGCCCCGCTTCCCTGAACAGACGCATGATCTTCATGGGAAGCGTGGTCCGCCTGTCCTGAAACCGTTCCGGCGACGCCTGCCGCCCTGGCGCCGCCGTTTTCGCAAACGCAGGATTTCGTGGCATAGAGCATTTTCCGGTCGGTATGGACCGGACGCGCTCCTGTTTTCTTTGTTTCGGGCGAATCCTGATCAGGCGTTTCCGCCGGATGGGAAAGCGCTCTAGACTGAGCCGCCATCAGTCAACACCTGTGGGGACCCAGCCCTTGGCTCGCATTACGGCAATCCCTGGCCTGTCGGCCTCCGGCGCGACGCGCTCCGCTTTCATCGTCCTGGCGCTGGCGCTGGCGCTGGCCGGTTGCGGCCGTCGCGGCGCGCTTGAGGCGCCGCCAAACGCCGCCGCCCAGGCCCAGGCTGGCGAGAGCCAGCGCACCGGCGCGGTGGTGGGCGGCGACGAGGAAGACGACAGCAACGATTCGGTCGTTACCTCGCCAATCCCCGGCGGCCAGAAGAAGCGCGCCAAAGGCATCGCCATTCCCAAGCGGCCGTTCGTGCTCGATCCGCTGCTCTGAGGCGGGGCATGGTCGGGAAAGCGAAGCCCGATTTTTGTGAAGAGAACCGCGCGGATCGCGTGCAAAATGCGCCAGACCGGGGCGCCGGCGCATTTTCGGTGAACCGGTTTTCACCGGAAGTGCTATAGCGCCTGGGTCATTCTCTCCGGCCGGTCACCCGCGACCTTGTGTCGCCAGGAACTGGCGTCGCCTGGAACCTGCCACCGCCTGGACCTGTCATGCGTCACTTTGAATACCGCGATGGCGTGCTGCACGCCGAGGACGTCGATCTCCGCCACGTGGCCCAGGAGGTCGGCACGCCGTTCTACTGCTACGCCTCCGCCACCATCGAGCGGCACTACCGCGTCTTCGCCGAGGCGTTCAGCGACGGGCCGGCGCTGGTCTGCTACGCGGTCAAGGCCAACTCCAACCAGGCGGTGCTGAAGACGCTGGCCCGCCTCGGCGCTGGCGTCGATATCGTCTCCGGCGGCGAGCTACGGCGCGCCCTGGCGGCTGGCATTCCGGGCGAGCGCATCGTCTTTTCCGGCGTCGGCAAGACCCGGGCCGAAATGGCCATGGCGCTTGAAGCCGGCATTCTCTGCTTCAACGTCGAGTCCGAGCCAGAACTTCAGACCCTGTCGGAAGTGGCGGTGAGCATGGGCCGCAAGGCCCCGGTGTCGATCCGCGTCAATCCGGACGTGGACGCGAAGACCCACGCCAAGATCTCCACCGGCAAGTTCGACAACAAGTTCGGCATTCCGATTTCCCTGGCGCGCGAGGTCTATGCCCGCGCCGCCGGGCTGCCTGGCGTGACGATCCGCGGCGTCGACATGCACATCGGCAGCCAGATCACCGATCTCACCCCCTTCGCCAACGCCGCCAAGCTGATCGCCGGCCTTGCCCGCGACCTGCTGGCCGACGGCCACCAGCTGCATCATGTGGACCTTGGCGGCGGCCTCGGCGTTCCCTATCGCACCGACAACGAACCGCCGCCCCTGCCCTCCGAATACGCCCGCATCATCCGCGAGGAAACGCGCGATCTCGGCCTGACCCTGGTGTTCGAGCCGGGCCGCCTCATCGTCGGCAACGCCGGCGTGCTGGTGACCGAGGTGCTGTATGTGAAGCACGGCGAGGGCAAGACCTTCGTCATCGTCGACGCGGCGATGAACGACCTGATCCGCCCCACCCTGTACGAGGCGTATCATGACATCGTCCCGGTGCTCGCCGCGCCGGCGGAGGCGCCGCACATGGTGGCCGACATTGTCGGCCCGGTGTGCGAGACCGGCGACTATCTCGCCCTCGCCCGCTCATTGCCGCAACTGAAGGCCGGCGACCTGCTGGCGGTGATGACGGCCGGCGCCTATGGCGCGGTGCAGTCATCCACCTACAACACCCGGCCGCTGGTGCCCGAGGTGCTGGCGAAGGGCGACGCCTGGGCGGTGGTGCGGCCGCGCGTCACCGTGGACGAGATCATCGCCATGGACCGCCTGCCGGCATGGCTGGCGTAACCGGGCGGATCACAGGCGTTGCCACGATGGCTTTCCTCGCGGATTGTGGCAGTCCGCCAGCGGTCATGGCCTCGCCCAGTTCATCGTCGACAGTGAGGCCCTGACCGGACCAGACAGAGCGCGACGCCTGACGTCGCGCGGAGACATGGATGACAGCAACGCCGCCATCCGGACCGCGCGCTGACGCGCCCGGCGCGACAGCCACGTCCCGGCGCAGCGACCTGCGGCTGCGGCGCCTGACGCGCCTTTCCCAGGCGGCGCTGTTCTGGGAGCGGCTGTGGCCGGCGTCGTGGCCGCTGGCCGGCGTCGCGCTGCTGTACCTGGCCGCCAGCCTCGCCGGAGTATGGGAGACGGCGCCGGCGGCCCTGGCGCACGGCCTGCGCGCCGGCTTTCTGGTTGCCGCCGTTGTGGCCCTGTGGCCACTGACCCGCTTGCGCTGGCCCGGTCGCGACGCGGCCCTGGCGCGCCTCGACAGGTCGGCCCCCGAACTGGCCCGCGCCCGCATCGCCTCCGCTTACGCCGACGCCCAGGCGACCGGTCTTGCCGATCCTGCCTCCCGGGCGTTGTGGCGCCGCCACCAGGCCATGCTGGAACGGCGGCTGGCGGCGTTGCGCCTGCGCGCGCCAGTGGTGCGCATGGCTGACCGCGACCGGCGGGCCTTGCGCGCCATTCCGGTGTTGGCCCTGGTCACCGCCGCGTTTGTCGCCGGACCGGACTGGCGCGACCGCCTGTCATCCGGGTTTGCCTGGAACTGGCGCTTCGATCTGGCGGCGCAGAACGCCAGCCGGCTCGACGGCTGGATCGATCCGCCGCGATACACCCGCCGGCCGCCGGTCATGCTCGACCTGGCTTCCGGCGCCGCGCCAGCCGGCCCCATGCGCGTTCCCGTCAACAGCATCCTGGTGGTGCAGGCGGCGGGCGACGACCTGACGGTCAGCGCCGGCTCGGGCCTCGCCCCGGCGCCTGGCGAAGCGGGCGACGCGCCGCCCGCCGGGTTGCAACGCGTGCGTTACAGGATCACCGGCGACGGCGAGGTTTCCATCCGGGCCGGCGGCGGCGCCCATGTAATCCAGTTCCAGGCCATATCCGACCAGCCGCCGAAGGTCACGTTGAAGGGCAAGCCCGCCGGCGGCGCCCGCGGCTCGCTCACCATCACCTACACGGCGACGGACGACTACGGCCTCGCCTCCGGCCGGGCCGGGATCAGGCGCATCGGCGGCGGCGCCGGTCGCAGCCTGGCGGAGCCGCCGGACATTGCCCTGAACCTGCCGGCCAATCCAGGCGAAGGCGCGGAATTGCGCACCGTGGCCGAGCTGGCCTCCCACCCCTGGGCCGGCGCCGACGTGGCGCTGACCCTCGTCGTGAAGGACGACGCCGGTCAGGAAGGCCGCAGCGAGACAGTGACGCTGACCCTGCCAGAGCGCACCTTCGCCGATCCGCTCGCCCGCGCGCTGGTGGAGCAGCGCCGCAACCTGATTCTCACCCCCGACATGCGTGAGCGGGTGCAGACGGCGCTTGACGCCCTGCTGATCGCGCCGGAGCTGTTCACGCCGCGTTCGGGGACTTATCTCGGCCTGCGCCGGGTGGCGGAGCAGTTGCGCCGCGCCAACGGCGACCCGGCCCTGATCGACGTGGCGGAACAGTTGTGGCAGCTGGCGCTGGTGATCGAGGACGGCGACCTGTCGGACGCCGAAAAGCAGTTGCGCCAGGCCCAGCAGGCCTTGCGCGACGCCATCGAACGGGGCGCCGGCGAGGACGAGATTCGCCGCCTGTCGCAGGAACTGCGCCGGGCCATGGACCGCTACGTGGCCGAGATGGGCCGGCAGGCGCGCGGCCGGCCGCAGCAGCAGGGCGACGCCAACGCCCGGACCATCACCCAGGATGACCTGCAAAAGCTGCTCGACCGGATCGAGGAACTGACGCGTCAGGGGCAGCGGGAACAGGCCGCGCGCCTGCTCGACCGCCTGCGCCAGCTTATGGAAAACCTGCGCATGGCCAGCCCGTCGCAGGGCGGCGGCCAGGGCGGACAGCAGGGCGGCGATCAGGGCGCCCAGGGCGAAGCCGGGCGCCGGCTCGGCAAGGCGCTCAGCGACCTCGATGAACTGATGCGGCGGCAGCAGGCGCTGCGCGACGAAACCTTTCGCCAGGGTCAGCCGGGACAGGAGGGCGAGAACGGCGACGGGCAGGACGGGATCCCACAGCAAGACCGGCCCGGCGGACCCAATGAAGGGGCGCAGCGGGGTGAGCGGCCAGGGCAGGGTGAAAGTCCGGGTCCCGGCCCGCGCGATGGCGCCGGCGGCCAAGGTCAGCGCGGCCAGAAAGGCGGCGGCCAAGGGGATAAGCCGGGCCAGCCCGACGCCAGCCCTGGCGACCTGCGCCAGCGCCAGGAGGCCCTGCGCCGCCAGCTGGAGGAGCTTCAGCAGCAACTGAAGCGCGACGGCGCGGAAACCGGCAAGGGCTTCGGCGACGCCGACCGCGAGATGCGCGGCGCCGGCGAGGCGCTGGAGCGCGAGAGCCCTGGCGAGGCGGTCGATTCCCAGGGGCGCGCCCTCGACCAGATGCGCCGCGGCGCCCAGGATCTGGCCCGGCAAATGGCGGAAGCCGACGGCAAGGGGCGGGGCCAGAACCAGGATGGGGATCAGGACATGGACGGTGAGCAGTCAGGAGCGCGCGGCGCCCATGGCGGCGGACCGGAGACCGACCCCCTCGGCCGTCCGCTGCGCGGCCAGGATCGCGGCGCCGGACAAATGGAGAGCGGTGAACCCGCGGAGGCGGCGGGAGCCCGGGCGCGGCGCATTCTCGACGAACTGCGCCGCCGGCTCGGCGACAGCGAGCGCTCCCGGGAAGAGCTGGATTATCTGGAGAGATTGCTCGGTCCCCGGTAAGACGGCGGCCAACGTTTGCCAGCGGCGACGCATGCGACCCGTCAGGAAAACGGGCAGGTTCGGACATATGGTAAAATTCCGCGTCGCGGTGGCCGGGTTTTGCCTGAGCTCAGGCGGGAGAAGAGGATGGACGCGTCAAACTGGATCGTCGGCGTCGCGGTGGCGGCGGTGGCGCTGGTGCTGGCCATGGGGCTCTACAACATGATGCGCGGCGGCAGCCCGGAGCGCTCCCAGAAGCTGATGCGCCTGCGCGTGCTGTTGCAGTTCGTCGCCATCATCATCGCCATGGGCGTGCTGTGGTGGCGGGCGTTCTGACCGGATACCGGCGCGCCTGGCGGTAGCGCCCATTTCGCGCGGCCAGCTGCGGCCGCGCCTCATCCTGGATCAAACTGGACTGGACGATCATGGTCGCACTGAACCGCATCTACACCCGCACCGGCGACAAGGGCGCCACCGGCCTCGTCACCGGCGAGCGTCGCCCCAAGCACGATCTGCGCATTGAGGCCTATGGCACCGTGGATGAAACCAACGCCACGGTTGGCGTCGCCCGCCTGTCGACGGCGGGGCTCGAGGGGCCGGTGGACGCCATGCTGGCCCGCATCCAGAACGACCTGTTCGATCTGGGCGCCGATCTGGCGACGCCGGAAACCGGCAAGCCGATGAAATACGAACCGCTGCGCATCGCCGAGTCCCAGGTGATACGTCTGGAGAACGAGATCGACCTGCTCAACGCCGACCTGTCGCCCCTGCGTTCGTTCGTCCTGCCGGGCGGCTCGCCCGCCGCCGCCGCCCTGCACGTCTCGCGTACGGTCTGCCGCCGCGCCGAGCGGCTGGTCGTCGCCCTTGACGCCCGGGAGGGTGAAGTCGTCACGCCGGCGGCGATCAAATATCTGAACCGCCTGTCAGATTTCTTCTTCGTCGCCGCCCGCTGGCTTAATGACAAGGGTGCGGCGGACGTGCTCTGGACGCCAGGCCAGAACCGCTGACGCGCCTTCCCGCACGGCCCCTGCCGCGGCGGCGACATGCGCCGCGCCGGGGGCAGGAAAACGCCCGCGCGGTTTGCCGGCGTGTTTCAGCCCGGCGACGTAACTGTCTGATTATCGCAGCCGGGCAGAACGGCGTGAAAGCAGCCGCCGCAGGCGCATGACAAACCCTGGCGTATTTTCAGGCGACGCCCCTGACCGCCCATTCTGGCTGGCGATGCGGCGCACAGCGTCGAAAAGCCCGCGAAAAGGGCCACACGGATACGTTGACAACGGACGACGGCGCCGCCAGGTTCCGCCCCCATCGGGAGACGACTGTCGGGCATGCGCGCACGCGCGGGGACTGGCCGATCTCCTGCCCCGTTCGTGCTTGAAGGGAAGCCGGTATGAAGATTCTCGTGCCCGTCAAGCGGGTCGTCGACTACAACGTCAAGATCCGCGTCAAACAGGACGGCTCAGGCGTTGAACTCGCCAACGTCAAGATGTCGATGAACCCCTTTGACGAGATTGCCGTCGAAGAGGCGATCCGCCTGAAGGAAAAGGGCGTCGCGACCGAGATCGTCGTCGTCTCCATCGGTCCCCAGCAGGCCAGCGAAACCATCCGCACCGCCCTCGCCATGGGCGCTGACCGCGGCGTGCTGGTCAAGACCGACGCCAATGTTGAGCCGCTCGGCGTCGCCAAGCTGCTGAAGAAGGTGATCGAGACCGAAAATCCGGGCCTCGTCATCCTCGGCAAGCAGGCCATCGACGACGACAGCAACCAGACCGGCCAGATGCTCGCCGCCCTGCTTGGCTGGGGACAGGGCACCTTCGCCTCGAAGGTTGAGGTTTCCGGCGAGACGCTCGCGGTCACCCGCGAGATCGACGGCGGCCTGCAGACCATCGAGCTGAAGCTGCCGGCCATCGTGACGACCGACCTGCGTCTGAACGAGCCGCGTTACGCTTCGCTGCCGAACATCATGAAGGCGAAGAAGAAGCCGCTGGACGAGACCTCCCCGGAGACGCTCGGCGTCGACGTCGCTCCGCGCCTGAAGGTTCTTTCGACCGTCGAGCCGCCGAAGCGCTCGGCTGGCGTCAAGGTCGCCTCGGTCGAGGAACTCGTGTCGAAACTCAAGAACGAGGCTGGAGTTCTCTGATATGACCACCCTGCTTCTGGCTGAACACAACAACTCCGCCCTCAACGACGCCACCGCCAAGGCCGTGGCCGCCGCGAAGGGCCTCGGCGGCCCGGTGCATGTGCTGGTCGCCGGTTCGGGCGCCCGCGCCGTGGCCGAACAGGCCGCGAAGCTCGCTGGCGTCGACAAGGTGCTGGTGGCCGACAACGCCGCTTACGCCAACGCCCTCGCTGAGCCGGTCGCCGCGCTGGTGGTGTCGCTGGCTGGCGCCTATGACGCGATCGTGGCTCCGGCCACCGCCAACGGCAAGAACATCCTGCCGCGCGTCGCCGCGCAGCTCGACGTCATGCAGATCTCGGAAGTGACCAAGGTTGTCTCCGCCGACACCTTCGAGCGTCCGATCTACGCCGGCAACGCCATCCAGACCGTGCAGTCGACCGACGGCAAGAAGGTCATCACCGTCCGCACCGCCGCTTTCCAGAGCGCCGGCGAAGGCGGTTCGGCCGCCATCGAGGACGTCGCCGCCGCCGCTGATCCGGCCGTGTCGTCGTTCAAGGGCGAAGAGCTGTCGAAGTCCGACCGCCCGGAGCTGGCCTCGGCCAAGATCATCATCTCTGGTGGTCGCGCGCTCGGTTCGGCCGAGAACTTCACCAAGTACATCGAGCCGGTCGCTGACGCGCTCGGCGCCGCCATGGGCGCCTCGCGCGCCGCTGTCGACGCCGGCTACGCGCCGAACGACCTGCAGGTCGGCCAGACCGGCAAGGTTGTCGCCCCGCAGCTCTATATTGCCGTCGGCATCTCGGGCGCCATCCAGCACCTCGCCGGCATGAAGGACAGCCGCGTGATCGTCGCCATCAACAAGGACGAAGAAGCCCCGATCTTCCAGGTGGCGGACTACGGCCTCGTCGGCGACCTGTTCACCGTGCTGCCGGAGCTGCAGGCCGCGCTCGGCAAGTAAGTCCCGCCGTAAAACCGGGCCCGGCCAATCCTGCCGGGACCTGGGCGGACGAATATGGGGCGGCGCAGCGATGCGCCGCCTTTTTCATGACAGCCGGCCAGCCGTGGCCGACGCACGTCCAGAGCGACAGGTTGCATCAACCCGTTGCGACAATTTGCCTGGGGCAACCGGCCGCGCCGGCCGCAGCGGCGGGTTTCCCTTCAACGGCGACGCCTGACGCGGTCCGCGCCAGCATGCTGAAATCACGCCGGTTTTCTGCTATGCTCCAGGGCGGCGGCCGGGCGGCGGGCCGCGTTGGGGTCCGCTGGCCCCGGCAACGGTTAGACCTGTCCAAAGCGGGGCAACATCGCTAGAGTACGCGCCGGGTTCCGGGGACGGCCGCGCGCCGGGCCGCCAGGGCAAAATCCGTCAATGTGATCCGGGTGTTTGCGCTGTCCCCTGCATCGACCTGTTTTCCGGCGCGCAGCGTGTCGCCGGGAAACGCTCCGGGGCGCCCCGTGGCCCCGGCACAACTCACTCTCAGGTGGCAAAGACATGGCGATCGCAATCAGGAAAGTTGGCGTCATTGGCGCGGGTCAGATGGGCAACGGCATTGCCCACGTATGCGCCGCTTCCGGTTTCGACGTCCGGCTGAATGATCTGAGCGAGGAGCGGCTTAATTCAGCCCTCGCCACCATTAACGGCAACCTCGCCCGCCAGGTGGCGCGCGGCCAGCTTGACGAGGCCGACCGTCAGGCCTCGATCGCCCGCATCGTTCCGGCGCTTTCCTTCAACGACCTGTCTGACTGTGACCTGGTCATCGAGGCGGCGACCGAGCACGAGGAAACCAAGCGCAAGATTTTCAGCGACATTTGCCCGGTGCTGCGCCCGGACGCCCTGCTGGCCTCCAACACCTCCTCGATCTCCATCACCCGCCTCGCCGCCTCCACCGACCGGCCCGAGCGCTTCATCGGCATGCACTTCATGAACCCGGTGCCGATGATGCAGCTGGTCGAGCTGATCCGCGGCATCGCCACGGAAGACGCCACCTTCGAGCAGGCCAAGGATTTCATCCGCGCCCTGAACAAAACCATCACCATCGCCGAGGATTTCCCGGCGTTCATCGTCAACCGCATTCTGCTGCCGATGGTGAACGAGGCGATTTATACGCTCTATGAGGGGGTCGGTTCGGTGGACTCCATCGATACCGCCATGCGCCTTGGCGCCAACCACCCCATGGGTCCGCTGCAACTCGCCGACTTTATCGGCCTCGATGTCTGCCTGTCGGTGATGCAGGTGCTGCACGAGGGGCTGGCTGATTCGAAGTATCGCCCCTGTCCGCTGCTGGTCAAATACGTCGAAGCCGGCTGGCTTGGTCGCAAGACCCAGCGAGGTTTCTATGATTACCGCGGCGAAAAGCCGCTGCCGACGCGTTGAGACGCAGGCCCGAAACAACGGCGCTGCTTCCCGGCCCCCGCCCAGGCGGGGGCTTTTTGCTGTCATCGCGGTCATCGCGCTGAACAGCTTCACAAACCGCCATCGCCGCGTGTAGGCTGCGCCCGGCCCTGCGGTCCGTCGCGCCGGTCAGCCCCGCGCTGGCGGCGCCCGGTTGTGGGCCGGCTGTTCCAGCTCCCGCGGGCGGGCGCGCGCAACCGGTTGCGCCCCATCACGCGCCTGTCGTGGAACAGCGCCATCCTGCAGCGAAGGGTCGAGGGAATCACCCGCTGCTGGCCGGCGCCCCCGTTTCGGGCGAGCCAGGCGCGGACTCCCAGGCGCTCCACGATGGGCGGAGCGCGCGGCCGGTTGATGTGGCCCTCGGGCCGTTGACGCGTATCCCTGTTGACGGCTCCGCCTCCGCACGCCGGCCCTCGTGACGGGGCGCGATGTCCGTGGCGCAAGCGACGGAGCGCGGCGGCCCTGTCGCGATACAGGCCTGTCTGGACCCAGAACGGCCGCCGGCCGGAGCTCCATGCCGACGGCGCCTGTTCTCCTGCCGGAGATCGCGCCAGTGTCATTTCACATGCGAGTTCGGACACCGTTTCGCGCCAACCCGGGCCGCAGTCCGGAAAGCTGTCCGGCGCTGGTGCTGAACGCCGACTTCAAGCCGCTGAGCTATTATCCCCTGTCGCTCTGGTCATGGCAGGACGCCATACGGGGGGTGTTTCTCGACCGGGTCAACATCATCTCGACCTACGACGTGGTCGCCCGCAGCCCGGGTTTCGAGATGCAGCTGCCCTCGGTCGTCTCCCTGAAGACCTACGTGCGGCCCTGCCGCGAGCCAGCCTTCACCCGCTTCAACGTTTTCCTGCGCGACCGGTTCACCTGCCAGTATTGCGGCGCGCGCTCGGACCTGACCTTTGACCATCTGATCCCGCGCTCGCGCGGCGGCCAGACCACCTGGGACAATGTCGTCACCGCCTGCGCCCCCTGCAATCTGCGCAAGGCCGATCACATGCCGCGGGACATCGGCATGATCCCGGCCCGGGCGCCGGCCCGGCCCGGCGTTTTCGACCTGCACGAGGCCGGCCGCAACTTTCCGCCCAACTATCTGCATGAAAGCTGGCTGGATTATCTCTATTGGGACACGGAACTGGAGCCATGACGGCGCAGGCCGCGGCTTCGGGCGGCGTGATTGCAATTTTGCAATTGATTGCATGCGGCCCCGGCTCTGGATTTGCGCGGCGCGGCGCATCAGCTTGTGGTCACGCAATCACCACAGCCGGCCGCGCCGGAGAAAGAGGACGCCATGCAACTCACTGGCATCCATCATGTCACCGCCATCACCGCGCAGGCGCGCGACAACCATCATTTTTACACCAGCACGCTGGGCATGCGCCTCGTCAAGCGCACGGTGAACCAGGACGATGTCAGCGCCTGGCACCTGTTCTACGCTGACGGCGAAGCCTCCCCTGGCTCCGATCTCACCTTTTTTGACTGGCCGGCCGCGCCAGAGCAGCGCGGCGCCGACAGCGTCATCCGCACCGGCCTGCGCGTCGCAGGGGCCGAAACCCTGGCCTGGTGGAAGCAGCGGTTCGCAGATCTCGGCGTCAGCCACGGCGAGATCGTCACCCGCGACGGTCGCCTGACCCTGGATTTTCAGGACCCGGAAGGGCAACGCCTCGCGCTCATTGACGACGTCGGAGCTGGCGAGGCCCACGTCTGGGACCGCAGCCCCGTGCCGGCGGAGCGCCAGATTCGCGGCCTCGGCCCCGTCACCCTGGCGGTGCGCAACGTCGCCATGCTGGAGCTGGTGCTGGAGCGGGTGATGGGCATGCGCTTCGATCATGACTACGCCGACGCCATCAACGGAACCGTGCGGGTATGGGGCATGGGCGCGGGCGGCGCGGCCGCCGAGGTGCAGGTGGTCGACGCCTCCGGCCAGCCCCGGTCGCGCCAGGGCGCGGGCGCCGTGCATCACGTCGCCTTCCGCACCCCGGACCCGGAGCAGTATCACGCCTGGGCGGCGCGCCTGAAGGACCTGCGCATTCCCAATAGCGGCGAAGTCGAGCGCTATTACTTCCAGAGTCTCTACTTCCGGGAGCCCAATGGCATCCTGTTCGAGATCGCCACGGACGGCCCCGGCTTCGCGGTGGATGAGCCGCTGGAGACCCTGGGTGAAAGCGTTTCGCTGCCGCCATTCCTCGAGCCGCGCCGGGCGGAAATCGAGGCGGGACTGAAGTCGCTGGACTGACGCGGCCCGCAGGCTGCGGCAGCCGGTGTTTTGCTGGAAAGCCCGAACCTGCTATAGGTGAACCGCTCCACAAAGCATTGCGCCGTCGGTTGAACACTGACGGCGCAATACTTATGTGGGCGCTGAAAAAACATGCGCGTCGCCGCGCGGCCTGCGCCGCGAGCCGGGCGCGGCCGCTGGCGCGGATCGCTGGCTCCCGCATCCCGGAAAACCGGCGCGCGCAATGGTTTGGAGCGCACGCCACCAGCCGGTGGCGCCACGTTGGTGGACATGCGCCCGCCACGGGTTGCGCCCGATACTGTCAGACGCGATCCAGGCCGCCCTCTCTCCGGGGACGGTTTCACAGGTCAGGACGCCGGCGGCCGCGTGGCTTCCGGCGGACGTTTCCGGTGGACTTGTTCGCGACGCCCTGATTTACAGGGCGGCGCACGCCTGTCTGTGGCGGTCCGCCAGTCCGAAAGGTCTTCGATGTTCGGCGCACTCGCGAAGAAACTGTTTGGTTCGGTCAACGACCGTCGGGTCAAGGGTTATCAGGCCAGGGTCAAGCGCATCAACGCGCTCGAGCCCGAAATAGCGAAGCTGACGGACGAACAGCTGCGCCAGAAGACCGACGATTTCCGCGCCCGGCTGGCGGCTGGCGAGACCCTGGACGACCTGCTGGAGGAAGCCTTCGCCGTGGTGCGCGAAGCCGGCAAGCGCGTGCTGGGCCAGCGCCACTTCGACGTGCAGCTGATCGGCGGCATGGTGCTGCACGACGGGGCCATCGCCGAAATGAAGACCGGCGAGGGCAAGACCCTCGTGGCCACCCTGGCCACCTACCTTAACGCCCTGCCCGGCGACGGCGTGCACAACGTCACGGTGAACGACTACCTCGCCAGCCGCGACTCGGCCTGGATGGGCCGGCTGTACAACTTCCTCGGCCTCAGCGTCGGCGTCATCGTTCATGGCCTCGACGACGACGAACGCCGCGCCGCCTACGCCTGCGACATCACCTACGGCACCAACAACGAGTTCGGCTTCGATTATCTGCGCGACAACATGAAGTATGACATCGCGCAGATGACCCAGCGCGGTCATGCCTTCGCGGTGGTCGACGAGGTCGACTCCATCCTCATCGACGAGGCGCGCACGCCGCTGATCATCTCCGGTCCGCTGGAAGACCGCTCCGACCTGTACAACCAGATCGACCGGCTGATCCCGCACCTGACCAAAGAGCATTACGACCTCGACGAGAAACAGCGCTCCGTGTCGCTGACCGAGGAGGGCAACGAGCGCATCGAGGAGCTGCTGCGTGAAGCCGGCCTGATGGAGGAAGGCAGCCTCTATGACGCCGCCAACGCCACCCTGGTGCACCATGTGAACCAGGCCCTGCGCGCCCACACCCTGTTCACCCGCGACAAGGACTATATCGTCAAGGACGGCGAGGTCGTCATTATCGACGAGTTCACCGGCCGCATGATGCAGGGTCGCCGCTACTCGGAAGGCCTGCACCAGGCGCTGGAAGCCCGTGAGGGCGTGCAGGTGCAGCCCGAAAACCAGACGCTGGCCTCCATCACCTTCCAGAACTATTTCCGCCTGTACAGGAAGCTGTCGGGCATGACCGGCACCGCCGGCACCGAGGCCGACGAGTTCCTCGACATCTACAACCTGCAGGTCGTGGAGATTCCCACCAACCTGCCGGTGCAGCGCATGGACGAGGACGACGCGGTCTACCGCACCGAGCGCGAGAAGTTTCAGGCCATCGCGGCCGAGATCGCCGAGGCGCAGGAGCGCGGCCAGCCGGTGCTGGTCGGCACCACCTCCATCGAGAAGTCCGAGCTGCTGGCCGCCTTCCTTGAGGAGCAGGGCCTGCGCATGATGGATTTCAGCAATCCGCGGGTGCTCGATCCGCTGTTCGAGGGCGCCCGCACGGGCAAGCCGTCGAAGCAGTTCGCGGTGCTGAACGCCCGCTTCCACGAGCAGGAGGCGTTCATCGTTGCCCAGGCCGGCGTGCCAGGCGCCATCACCCTCGCCACCAACATGGCCGGCCGCGGCACCGACATCCAGCTCGGCGGCAACGCCGACATGCGCATTGCCTACGAGCTGGGCGACATGGAGGAAGGCCCGGAGCGGACGGCCCGCGAGGAGGAAATCCGCGCCGAAGTCGCCCGGCTGAAGCAAAAGGCGCTGGAAGCCGGCGGCCTCTACGTGCTTGGCACCGAGCGCCACGAAAGCCGCCGCATCGACAACCAGTTGCGCGGCCGCTCCGGCCGCCAGGGCGACCCGGGCCTGTCGCGCTTCTTCCTGTCATTGCAGGACGAGCTGATGCGCATCTTCGGCTCCGACCGCATGGACGGCATGCTGCAACGCCTTGGCCTGAAGGACGGCGAGGCCATTTTCCACCCCTGGATCAACAAGGCCATCGCCAAGGCCCAGGGCAAGGTGGAGGCGCGCAACTACGACACGCGCAAGAACATTCTCAAATACGACAACGTCATGAACGACCAGCGCAAGGTCGTGTTCGAGCAGCGCCGCGAGTTCATGGCCGCTGAAAGCGTGCGCGAAACCATCGACGAGATGCGCGAATCGACCGTCGAGGACATTGTCGCCAGCAACATCCCGCCGGACGCCTATCCCGAGCAGTGGAACGTCGCCGGGCTGAAGGAAGGCGTGGAGCGCTGGCTCAATCTCGACCTGCCGGTCGAGGACTGGGCGAAGGAAGAAGGCATCGCCGACGAGGAAATCCGCGAGCGTCTGCACAAGGCGGCCGACGAGGCCTATGCGGCGCGGATCGAGAAAAACTCGCCCGAACTGATGACCTACATCGAGAAGCAGGTGTTGCTGCAGTCGCTCGATCACCTGTGGCGCGAGCACCTGGTGACCCTCGACCACCTGCGCCAGGTCATCGGCTGGCGCGGCCTCGCCCAGCGCGACCCGCTCAACGAATACAAGGCCGAAGCCTTCCAGCTGTTCGATCAGCTGATCGTTGGCCTGCGCGAGCAGGTCACCGCCCAGCTGATGCGCGTGGAAGTGATGTTCGAGGCGCCGCCGGAGCCGTCGCTGCCGCCGATGGAGGGGCATCACCTCGATCCGCTCACTGGCCAAGACGACTTCAACGTCAGCCAGGATTTCATCACCGCGGGCTACCTGCCGCAGCCGTCCCAGGGCGCGGACGCGCCGGCCGGGGCGCGCGATCCCAACGATCCCGCCACCTGGGGCCGCGTCGGTCGCAATGACCCCTGCCCCTGCGGCTCCGGCAAGAAGTACAAGCACTGCCACGGCCAGCTTTCCTGAAGCGACCGGGTGGCGACCTGACAGGAGAGGCGGCCCCGCAAGGGGCCGCCTTTTCCATGAACGCGCCCGGCGGGCCTGTCCGGCTCCCGCGCGGCGCCTGAAGAATCGTGAATAACCGGGAGGCAGGAATGGTGAAGTTTCATGTGGGCGCGCGCACGCAGAGCTGGCTGACGCTGGACGCCGACGCCATCCGCGCGGGCGCTACGCTCGTGGGCGACTTCAATCCGGTGCACCACGACGCGGACTTCGCCGCCCGCACCCGCTTCGGCGGCCTGTTCGCCAGCGGCGCCCACACCTCCGCCCTGCTGGCCGGCGCGGTGAGCCAGGGCTGGCCATCAACGCAGGAGCAGCCGGATCTGGCGCGCGGCTACGTGGGGGTGGACTACGCCGTGCAGTTCAAGGCGCCCTGCCTGGCCAATCACCGGTTGCGGCTTGAATGGGAGGTCACCGCGATTGAGCCGAAAAGCCGGGGGCACATCGTGCGGCTCGACGGCCAGATCGTCGATGAGGACACCGGGGTGGTGGTGCTGACCGGCCGCATGGCCATGCTCAGCTTCGGCGACTGACCCTGTCCCCCCGCCGGCCGGCGAACTGGCCGGTGTTCGGGGGGCGACATGCGTCGACGCCCCCCAACCGCATCCGCCTGCCCGGTTCTTTACGCGAACCATCCGTCGCCGGCAGGCCTTCCGGCGGACAATGCCCGTCAGAAATTGTTTTTCCACTCGCGCAGGGCGGCGAACACGGCCACCGGATCAGAGCCGTCGAGGTCGACGGAGGCGGCCAGCGCCGGCTGGTCGGCGCGCAGGAAGGGATTGGTGGCTTTTTCATCGCGCAACAGCGACGGCACCGTCAGCTGGCCATCGGCGCGTTGGCCCTCCACCACGGCGGCGCGCAGTTTCAGCGCCGCGTTGTCCGGGTCGGCGGCCAGGGCGAAACGGGCGTTGGACAGCGTGTATTCATGCCCGCAGAACACCTGGGTGTCATCGGGCAGCGCCGCCAGCTTCTGCAGCGAGCGCCACATGTCCTCCGGCGTGCCTTCCAGCAGGCGGCCGCAGCCGAGGGCAAACAGGGTGTCGCCGGCGAACAGGGCGCGCGCGCTGGCGAAATAATAGGAAATGTGCCCCGCCGTGTGCCCCGGCGTGAACAGCACCGTTCCCGACAGGGAGCCAACCATCACCGTGTCGCCCTGGTTCACGAACAGATCAGCCTCCGGCACGAATTCAGCCTCGCGCACGGGAGCGACAACGCGGGCGCCAAAACGTTCCTTCAGCTCGGCGACGCCGGCGACATGATCCGGGTGCTTGTGGGTGACGAGGATGTCGGTGAGCTTCCAGCCCGTCTGCTCCAGCGCCGCGAGGATCGGCTCCGCCTCCGGCGCATCGATGGAAGCGCAGGCGCCCGTCTCCTTGTCGCGCATCAGAACGCCGATATTATCGGACAGACAGGGAAAAACGTGGAATTCGGCTGGCATGCAGATCTCTCGCTTGTCAGTTGCGCCCTGCAACAGCAGGCAAACTTCCTGTATGGTTTGCCCTGCAACAGCAGGCAAACTCCCGGTATGGTTAACAGGTGACCGCGAAGGAGCGCGCCGTCAACGCCTGTGGCCTCATAATGGCGCGATATCACCACATGGGGATGTATGATCCGCCCCCATGCCGGAGTGAACGGAGGCGACATGCCGATAGACGTGGTTGACCTGCGGGCCTTCTACGCCACCGCGACCGGCCGCGCCGCCAGCCAGATCATTGGCCGCGCGGCGGCGTCGCTGTGGCCGTCGGCGCGCGGCCTGCGTGTCCTCGGCCTTGGCTACGCCACCCCCTATCTGCCGCTGGTGAGCGACGGCGCGGAGCGGGTCGCCGCCTTCATGCCGGCGGCGCAGGGCGTGGTGAACTGGCCAGCCGCCGGGCTCAGCGCCTCCGCCCTGGTGGACGCCGCCATGCTGCCGCTGCCGGACGCCGCCTATGACCGGGTGCTGCTGGTCCATGCGCTGGAGCACGCCGATTCGCCAACCGAGGTATTGTCGGAGGTCTGGCGGGCGCTCAGCCCGGGCGGCCGGCTGATGCTGGTGGCGCCGAACCGGCGCGGCGCCTGGGCGCGCAGCGACAGCACGCCCTTCGGTCACGGCCAGCCCTGGAGCCGGCCCCAGCTGCGCCACCTGCTCCGCCAGGCGCTGTTCTCACCCGAGCACTGGCTGGACACGTTGTACATGCCGCCTTTCCGCGACCGCCTGATGCTGCGCTCGGCCGCCGGCTGGGAAAAGGTCTGCGGCGGCCTCGGCTTGCCCTTCGCCGGCGTGCATGTGGTGGAGGCCAGCAAGCAGTTGCACCGGCCAATCCAGGTAACCCGCCAGCGCAGGGTCGTGCGCTTCCAGCCGGTTCTGGCTCCGGGGGCCGGCGGCGCCCTGTCCCACGACGGCCCGCCGCATCCCCGCTGATCCGCCTCCGGTGGCCTCCCAACCCGGGCAGGCAGGCGCCGCCTTACGGCGCCGTGGTCGACGGCAGCGCGAAAGCGCGGCCGCCGGCGTCCGCCGCGACCACCGTCAGATGCGCCCCGGCCGGGCAGGCGCTGGCCTCCGTCGCCAGGGTGAAGCCAAAACGTGTTTTCGCCAGCGACCGGGCGTCGGCGCCGGTTTCCGCCGCCAGCTGCGCCGCCTCGGCCCGGCGCAGGCGCGTGCGTTCAGCCCAACCAATCTGACGGCCATCGCAATAGACGGCGATCCACGTGCGGACATCGGGCCTGGCCAGGTCGATGGCCCAGCCCTGCACCGCGATCTTGTCGTCCGGCAGGCGCTGCGTCTGGTCGATGGCGGCGCGTGGCGTCGTGAACGCCCTGCCCGCGGCGGCGAGCCGGGCGTTGAGCGCCTTCGGTGTCGCCGCGTCGTCCAGCGCGCCATTGCTGGCGATCAGCCCCAACGCCGCGGCGGCCCGATCCGACTGCCACTGGTCGATGAGATGGGTCGCAGCGCCCCAGCTGGCGATGACGGCGAAGAAACCGGCGTAAACCCAGGCCAGGCGCAGGGCCCGCGTTTCGCCCAGGGCGTCGATGCGACGCTTCAGGCGCTGGTACATGCGCATGTCGATGGCGCCGAAAAGCTGGCCCACGAGCACGGCGGCGACAAAGGCGACGCACCAGGCCGCCGCGAGCGGAACGGCGGCCGGCAGCCAGCGGAACACGGCGACCAGCACCGGCACATGCACCAGATAGATGGCGTAGCTGGCGTCGCCGAGGCTGAGGCCGATGCGGCCGGCAAGTCCGTCGCCTGAAGCCCGCGCGCCCAGGGCCGCGGCGATCATCAGCGCGCTCACCGCGCCGGCGATGGTCCGGTCGGCCGGGATCACCCCGCCGATGTCCAGCAGCAACACGCCAAACCCCGCCAGCAGCCAGGCCGGATGCACGCGCAGGCGGCTGGTCACCGCTGGAACCAGCAGACCGCAGGCAAAGCCGGTATTGGCCGACGACGCCGGCAACTGGTAGATCACCGGCATTTCCAGGGACGCCGGCTCCCCGAACGCCAGCCGCCAGCCAATGACCAGCGCGATCCAGCCAATGGCGACGCCCGGAATTGCCCGAACCTGGCCAGCCGCGATCAGCAGAAAAATGAAGACATAGAAGGTCAGCTCGTAGAGCAGCGTCCATTCGACGCCCAGGGTGTAGCCGGCGGGCCCGACAGGAACCAGCGTGCTGGGCAGAAAGCGCGGCGTGAACACATGGCCAACGATCACCGGCGACAGCGCAAAAAACACGGCGATGGCGACGAAATACACCGGATAGATGCGCGCCACCCGGTGCAGCAGGAAGCGACCCGGCGGGGTCACCGGCGCCAGCCGCGCCATCAGATAGCCGGACAGGGCGAAAAACAGCGCCACGCCCCACATGCCAAGGGCGCTTTCCCAGAGGTGGATGGGACCGGCCGGCTTGCGAAAATAGGCGAGATAATGGGACGCGTGGTAGCCAACGACCATCAGCGCCGCGATGGCGCGCAGATATTGCAGCGCCGCGATGCGGCCGGCGGAGGGCCGGACCGGGCCGGCGTAGCCGGAAAGCCCGGCGACGCCAGAACCTGCGGCGGCTTCAGGCGCAGGCACGGGCCACGCCGACGATGCGTGCGCAGGGACGATATCCGGTTTGTTCATTCCGAAGACTTCTGGGCCTGTGTGCGGGCGCGAACGACGCGCGGAGCCACTCTCTATTCGCATGCGAATAATTTCTGGTCCGCAAACGTTTAGCCGCAGCGATCGCCCGCGGGAACAGAATTTCGCCCGAATTGGCGCATTTCCATGCGCGGGCGCGGTCCTGCCCCGGCGCCCTGTCCGCACATTCCCATGGGACGGGACCGGCAGTTCGTGCTATGTCGCCCCGTCCGCGCCCGTGTTCCGGCCTCTCTGGGCCAGCGGGCGGACCGCCTGCCGTGACGCAGGCTGCGGACCGGAGATTTTTCCACGCGCTCCGCGCGGCCTCACGCCGGCGCGGAAGCCAGATGAATGGATGCGGCTGTCTCAACCATGCGAAGCTATCTCGATTTTGAAAAACCCGTCGCCGAGATCGAGGCCAAGATCGATGAGCTCCGCGTCGTGGCCGATGGCGACGTGAATGTTGCGCTGGACGAAGAGATCAACCGCCTGCAGGCGCGCGCCAGCAAGACGCTGTCTGATCTCTACGCGGCCCTGACCCCGTGGCAGAAGACCATGGTGGCGCGCCATCCCAACCGCCCGCATTTCCGCGATTATTGCGACGCCCTGATCACCGACATGACGCCGCTGGCCGGCGATCGCGCCTTCGGTGAGGATGAAGCGATCATCGCCGGCTTCGGCCGGTTCCGCGGCGAGCCGGTCTGCATTCTCGGCCAGGAGAAGGGCTGGAACACGGAAACCCGCCTGCGCCACAACTTCGGCATGGCCCGCCCGGAGGGTTACCGCAAGGCCGTGCGCCTGATGGAAATGGCCGACCGGTTCGGCCTTCCGGTGATCTCGTTCGTCGACACCGCCGGCGCCTATCCCGGCATTGGCGCGGAAGAACGCGGCCAGGCCGAGGCGATCGCCCGCTCCACCGAGGAGGCGCTGGGCCTTGGCGTCGCCAATGTGGCGCTGGTGGTGGGCGAGGGCGGCTCGGGCGGCGCGGTGGCGATCGCCGCCGCCAACCGCGTGCTGATGATGGAGCACGCCATCTACACCGTCGCCTCGCCGGAAGCCTCGGCCTCGATCCTCTGGCGCAACGCCGCCCGGGCCCAGGACGCGGCCACTAACATGAAGATCACCGCCCAGGACCTGCTGAAGTTCGGCATCATCGACGGCATCGTGCCGGAGCCGACCGGCGGCGCCCATCGTGATCCCGCCGCGGCGATCCGCTCCGCTGGCGCCGCCGTCGCGGCCGCCCTGCAGGAATTCGCCGGCATGACGCCGCAAGCCGTCCGCAAGGCGCGCGAAGACAAATTCCTGGCGATTGGCCGCAAGTAAGGTCAGCCGTAAGGTCGGCGGCAAGCTGACGGCCGCAACGCCAGCCGGGCGCCCCGCCTGGCCGGTTGGCGCCGGTGCGGCGCCCCCGCTTCGCGGAAAAAGTCATTGCCCACAGGCGCCTGATGGTGTCTCATCCCTGCCAGCGCAGACGCGCGGAAACCTGTTTTCGCGCCACGCATGTTGTTGGCCCACAAGGGGGCGGCCTGGAAGCGTTCTGCGCGGCTGGCGGGTGGCCTTCGCGGCGCGTAAGGTCCTGGTAAGGTCCTGGCGTTACAAGGCTGGATGGAGTCGTGGACCGGAAAGGCCCATGGCGTGGGCATGGGTGACGACAGCGGCAGTGATGTCCAATCAGGCGGCGCCTCCGCAGGCTGATTGGACATCGCTTGAGAGTGGATCTGGGAAGATGTTGAAGCTTGTCATCCGCACCACCCTGTTCGCAGCCGCGGCGCTGGCGCTGGCGGCCTGCCAGGACGGCGGGCCGGGCAGCGCCCGGGCCCGGGCTCCCATCCCCCCCAAAACCGTCGCGCTGATGCAGGAAAAGGGCATGAGCCCGGCTGCGCCGATCCTCATCCGTTCCTACAAGAAGGAAGCGGAGCTGGAGATCTGGAAACGCGATGGCAAGGGCGAATACGCGCTGCTGAAGACCTATCCGATCTGCCGCTGGTCCGGCCAGCTCGGGCCGAAGATTCGCGAAGGCGACCGCCAGGCGCCGGAGGGGTTCTACACCATCACCCCAACGCAGATGAACCCGAACTCCAGCTTCTACCTGTCGTTCGACACGGGCTTTCCCAACGCCTATGACCGGGCGCACGGCCGCACCGGCCGCTATCTGATGGTGCACGGCGCCTGTTCGTCGGCCGGCTGCTTCTCGATGACCGACGCGCAAATCGCCGAGATTTACGCCATTGGCCGCGAGGCTTTCGCTGGCGGCCAACGCGCCTTCCAGTTCCAGTCCTATCCGTTCCGGATGACGCCGCAGAACCTGGCCCGCTATCGCAACGATCCCAATATCGAGTTCTGGCGCAATCTGAAGGAGGGCTCGGACTACTTCGAGGTGACGAAGCAGATCCCGGTCGTCGGCGTCTGCAACAAGCGCTACGTCTTCGGCTCCCGGTCGGCCAGCTGCGGCGCGACCGAGCAGCCGGCCATCGCCCAGGCGCTGGCCCAGAAGCGGGCGAGCGACGACCAGAAAGTGGCCGAGCTTGTCGCCACGGGCGCCAAGGCCGTGCGGCTGGTCTATCAGGATGGCGGCCAGCACCCCTCGTTCCGTGGCGAGGGCGGCTCGGTGCTGTCCTTCACCCGCTCCACCCGCTTCTCGGGCGATATCAGCCGCCCGGAAGCCCTGGCCAGCGCCCCGCAGGAAATCGAAATGCCGGATAGCGCGCCGGCGCGCGCCGCCGTGGCGATGACCCCGCGTCCCGCCGCGACCCCGGCCAACGCCGATCCGGTCGCCACCGGCTCGGTGACCGCCGCCGGTTCGGCCGCCGCGTCCGCCCAGCCGCTGAACCCCGCCGCGGAAGCGCCCTCGACCAGCGGCTTCAGCAAGGCCCTGTCGCTCGGCGGCATCCTGTCAGGCGGCAAGCCGGCGCAGGCCGACGCCGTGAAGGCGGCCGAAGGCCCCGCGCCTTCAGGCGGCTAACGCTTTTCGATCAGCCAGAACTGGCTGGTCGATCAGAATTCGCTCAAAACAGGAAAAACCGGGGCGGTTCCCGATCCAGATCGACGGGAAACCGCTCCAGGCATCGCCGCGCGCACGTCAACGGACCCCACGGGAGTCACTGGCACACGGGCTTTGGTCATGCACAGGTCGCCGTCCGGAGCATGGGCTGATCAGATTGCGGCGTCCCCCGGGCGCACGCATCCGCCGCGCCGTGGCGGACGGGACCACGGAACCCGGCGCCGCGCGCCCGACGCCATGTCCCTGCCGGTCTGGAAATCTTCGCGCCCTGCCCTCACATGTCCGGGCATGCCCGCCATTGACCCACACGTGACTCCGGGCTGCCGGACCGGTTCAAACCCGCATGACCCGGGACCGCCGCCCCCGGCGATGCGCCTGCTGGCCGGCAGTTTCTTTGCTGGCTCCGCGCTTGCCGGCGCCCTTTTTGCCGCCGCCGCCCTGCTGGCGGCGCCAGCCCTTGCCACCCAGCAGACGACTGATGGCGCCGCCCCCGCGATCTACGGCCCGCCGCTTCCCTCTGCCGGACAGCAGCAGCCTGAGGGGGCGGCCACCGCCGACGCCGCCCGCAAGAAGCCCCGGCCCGCGCGCGAGGCGCTGCGGCTCAAGGTCATGGACGCGGCCCGCGCCGCCGGCATGCCGCCGGAACTGGCTGACGCTGTCGCCACCGTGGAGAGCAACTACAATATCAGCGCCATCGGCGGGGTCGGCGAGATCGGCCTGATGCAGGTGCTGCCATCCACCGCCCGCATGCTTGGCTTTGATGGAACCCTGGCGGAGCTGGCGGTTCCCGAAACCAACATCCGCTATGGCGTATCCTATCTTTCCCGCGCCTGGCGCATCTCCGGCGGCGATATCTGCACCACCGTGATGAAGTACCGGGCCGGGCACGGCGAGAGCCGGTTCTCCTACCGCTCCGTCGATTATTGCGTCCGCGTCCGCGCCCATCTGGCGGCCCACGGCTACAAGGTCACGGGCGAGGTGCCGAAAGCCACCTTTGGCGATCCCGCCGGCGTGCGCGTCGCCAGCAAGGGCGGCGTCCGCGTCGCGGGAGGCCGGCGCAGCCGCTACAACTGGCGCGCCGCCGACGCGCGGATGAAATCGATCGCCAGCAAGGTGTCGTTCAACACCCTGATCATCGCGCGCTAGCGCCAGTGCGCTTCCTGAACGAAGTCGCCTCCACGCCGGCCTGCGTCGGCGCCGCGTTGCACGCGGACGATTTCGCGAGGCGTGTCCTTCGCGAGGTGCGCCCGGTCGACCGCCAGCGTTTCTTTTCCAGACAAATCCCCGGACAGTTGCCGCAGGGCCGCCTCTGCGTGTCATTCGCGACACGTTCGTTCGCATTTCACAGGTTTGATTCAAAAATGACCGCCATCAGGCGCGATATGCACAGACCTGAGGCAGTCTGCATCAAGCTTGACGTTGCGCCAGAACCCGTTCGCCCCCGAAGTTGGCCGTGAAGTTTCGGGCACGCATTCAGGGGGATGCCACATCATGCGTCAGGTTTTCGTTCTTTCGGCTGCAGCGGCCTTCACCGCGGCCATGGCTGCGGCTCCGGCGCTGGCGGCGGACGTCCCCGCCCCGGCCGAGCCGGCCGCGCCAGCCGCCCCCACACAGTTCGACATCGCCTTTGGCGTCAAGTACACGTCCAACTACGGCTTCCGCGGCATTTCCCAGTCCAATGGTTTTGGCGTCGCCCAGGGCTATGCGGAAGCGCAATTCTTCGACAATTTCTTTTACGTCAACGGCTTCGTCTCCAAGGTCGATCTGCCGACCCGGGCGACGGCCGAGACTGACGTCGGCGTCGGCATCCGTCCCAAGCTTGGCCCGCTGACCTTCGACCTTGGCTTCATCCAGTACGGCTACCCCGGCGAACGCCGCTTCATGGACCCCTACAATCCGGTCGAATACGTAACGCCGGCCGGAGCGTTTTACGGCCCCGCCATCCTGTCGCCGAAGAACTCCGAGTTCGGCGAAGTGCACGCGACCGTCAGCGCCACGTTCAAGGGCCTGACGGTTGGCGCCGGCGTCTATCACTCCTGGGACTTTCTCGGCCTTGGCGCGCCGGCCACCTATTACAACGGTACGGTGAAGTATACGCTGCCGGCCGATTTCCTGAACGGCATGAAGGGCAACTTCTATGCCTCCGGTGAGCTGGGCTACTTCCAGCTTGGCACAACCGCCGCGCGCCTCGGCGCCGTCAAGCTGAAGAGCTACACGACCTGGAACATTGGCGCCGGCTACACCTACGAAAACCTCACCGTTGACCTGCGCTACGTCGACACCGACCTCAGCAAGAAGGACTGCTTCGTGAACAGCGGCGATCCCGCCGGCTTCCTGAACGGCGGCAGGTCCAACTGGTGCAGCGCGGCCTTCGTCGCCACCGTTTCGCTGGACTTCACCTTGTCAGGCCTGCAACAGGCCCTCGCCCGGTAACCAGCCAGGGCGCCCCCCGACAAAAAAAGGCGGCCTCCCCCCGGAGGCCGCCCCAGCAATCCCGACGGGCAGAACGGCTCAGCCGTTGCCGATGTACTGGCCGCCGTTGACCGTGTGCACAGCGCCGGTGAAGAAGGCGGCCTTGTCGGAGGCGAGGAACGCCACCAGATCGCCCACCTCTTCCGCCTTGCCGAGGCGACCGGTCGGAATGGTGGCGATGATCTTCTTCAGCGCCTCCTCCGGCACCGCCGCCACCATGTCGGTGTCGATGTATCCCGGGCAGATGCAGTTCACCGTGATGCCCTTGGCGGCGTTTTCCTGCGCCAGCGCCTTGGTGAAGCCAATGACCCCGGCCTTCGCCGCCGAATAGTTGGCCTGGCCCATCTGGCCCTTCTGGCCGTTGATCGACGAGATATTGATGATGCGGCCGAAGCCGCGCTCGCGCATGCCCTCGATCAGCGGCCGGGTCATGGTGAACATCGAATCCAGGTTGGTGCGCATCACCTCGCGCCACTGGTCGTATGACATGCGGTGGAACATGCCGTCGCGGGTAATGCCGGCGTTGTTGATGAGAATGTCCACCGGGCCGAGATCGGCGACCACGCGCGCCAGGCCCTGGGCGCAGGCGTCCGCGTCGCCCACGTCCCATTTGTAGACGCTGACTCCGGTTTCAGCGCGGAATGCTTCCGCCGCCGCGTCGTTTCCTGCGTATACGGCGGCGACCTTGTAGCCTTCCGCTGCAAGAGCCTTCGATATGGCGGCGCCAATACCGCGCGTACCGCCAGTAACAACAGCAACCCGGGACATCAGTTTTCTCCAGACCGGCCGGCGTCATTGACGCTGGCCAGGGCGCCCGCGCCATGACGGACGCGGTGACGCTGCTTCAAACAACGTGGGCGGGGTCGGCGCCTCCCGGGAGCCGCCATGCCGTTGCGCCCCGGACGTCGCCGCCCCTGGGCCGTGATACGATGGCCAGCCCGAAGGGAGTACTGTCAGAAAGTCGAAGACTGCCAGGGAATACGTCTTAGGAAGAAAGTATTATTACCTCGCGCTCCTTCCGATGTGACGGCCACGCGTCGAAAAAATCCTCCGGAACAGACGTGATGCTCCTGTATCTCTTCCTGTGGCTTCGGCTGGTCATTACCCCACGGCGGCTCCCCGCGCGAACCGACCCGGCCGTTATCTGTTCCCGCCCTGCCCCCATCGGCCCCTTCCGGGCGAAAGGCGTAGGCCACGCCCAGGAATACGGTGAAGGGCGCGGCGCCGGCCGTCTTTTTAGGTAGGCGAAACTCAGCTCATTTGCCGAATTTGTGATTTTTCCCGGCTGGCTAGACTTAAAAACAAGCCTGTTCCGGCAAGAAAAGCAGTATTTCCGGCGACTTTCAGGCGATTCACTGGAGACGGACCGGCGCATACCGGGTCGCATACCCGATCCGGCGTGAGCGGCGCGTCCGTCTCTGTCCAGTCGTTCGAGAGCGATTGCCCCTGTGGAGCCGCCCGTGCGGTCCCGCAGCGAAGGATCGCGCTCTGGCGCCCAGACGCAACTGCTTCGCATCGCCGGGCAAATGTCGCGACGCAAACGGCGCTGCAATGCGGGGCCGGGTCGCCAACCCGTACCGCATGCGCGTCCGGGCCAGAAACCTGCTCCGTCCTGGCTTCCGTCAGGCGGCCAGGTCGGGAGGGGGGCCCATGGCCAGGCTGAAACATATCCTGACATCCACAACCGCAATGCGCCTGCTATCCGGCGCGCTTGCGGCGCCGGCAATCCTTGCCGGCGTCAGCGCGGCGCGCGCTGACTGCACGGTCTCCACCGGCGTCACCACCTGCGCCACCGCCGCCCCCAATCCCTACACAAGCAGGATTGGAACCGGCCCGGGCGACGACAATCACACCGTTACGATTGAAAGCGGCGCGCATGTCTCGACCAGTGAGAGCCCCGCCATTTCCCTCGGCGACAACGCCACGATCACCATCCGCAGCGGTGGAACGGTAAGCAACAACGCCACCAATTTTCAGGACGGCCCGTGGGGCACCGGCAACAACACCATCGAATTCGGCAGCAACGGCCAGTTGCTGATCGAGGCCGGCGCGTCGGTCATCAAGACTGGCGCGCAGGACAACGCCGAGGCCATCAATGTGCATGGCGCCGGCAACGTCATCACCAATCACGGCCTGATCCAGACGGAAAACAGCCGACCGATCTGGTTTCAGGACGAGACAACGGGCGTGCGCAACGTCGTCGACAATTACGGCTCCATCATTCGCACCGACGGCAGCTATCTGTTCGGCTCCAGCACGGGCGGAACAAACGCCGGCATCGTCCTGATCAACCACACCGGCGCCCTGCTCCAGGGCGACGTCATTTTCCTCAACGGCGACGACGACCTGCGCATCCATGCCGGCTCGACCATCATCGGAGGGATCGACGGGGGCGGCGGCTTCAACCGCCTGTTCCTCGACGGCGCCGCCGGAACCCAGGACCAGATCGCCAGCCACGTCTCCAACTTCCAGGCCCTGATCAAGGACGGCGCCGGCCAGTGGACCGTGACCGGCAGCCTTGACGGCTACCAGACCACGACCGTGCGTGAAGGCCTGCTGACGCTGACCGGCGACAATTCCGGTTATCAGGGCAGCATGTCCGTCGCGAACGCCGGCGTGCTCGAAGCCCGCGCCCAGAGCATGCCGGTGCGCGCCGATCCCGCCGCCAACCTCAGCAATATCCAGAATGACGGCGTGGTGCGCTTCACCCAGCCGGCCGGCGACGATGCAACCTATGTCGGCCAGATCACCGGGACCGGCGTCGTCGAAAAAACCGGCGACGGCGTGTTGACGCTGGCCCCCGACGCGCCGGCGGGCAATGCCTATGCCGGCGGCACGATCATTCGCGGCGGCGTTGTCGCGGCGGCGGCGGACAGCGCCCTCGGCGCCGCAAGCGGCCCCCTGACGCTGGACGGCGGCGCCTTCCGCTTCACCAGCAGCTATGCGCTGTCGGACCGCGCCGTCACCATCACCGCCAGCAATGGCGCCTTCGATGTGGTCGCCGGCGCCGCCGGCAGCGTCATCCAGGCCATCACCGGCCCGGGCGCGCTAACCAAATCCGGTGACGGAACCCTGATCCTCGCCGGCGACAACTCCTGGGCTGGCGGCACGACCATCGCCGCCGGCGCGCTGCAACTGGGCAACGGCGGCGCTTCCGGCTCGCTGGTCGGCGACGTCAACAACCGGGCGCAGCTCGTGTTCAACCGCTCCGACGCCTGGACTTACGCCGGGGTCATTTCCGGCCCCGGCGCCGTCACCCAGGCGGGCCCGGGAACCACCATCCTCACAGGCGCCAACACCTGGACCGGCGGCGCGACCATCACGGCCGGAACCCTGCAACTGGGCGACGGCGGCGCGACCGGCTCGCTGGTCGGCGACGTGCTGAACCATGGCCAGCTTACCTTCAACCGGTCGAACGCTTATGCGTTCGACGGCGTCATCTCTGGCTCGGGAGCCGTCACCCAGGCGGGCGCCGGCATGACCCTGCTCAGCGCCGTCAATACCTGGACCGGCCCAACCCATGTGCTGGCCGGAACCCTGGCGGTGGGCGGCCCCGACAGCATGGGCGCCGCCATCACCGGCGCCGGCGCCATCGACGTGGCGGCGGGGGCGACGCTGGGCGGCTATGGCTCCGTCGCAGGCAACGCGCGCAATGACGGGGTCATCGCCGTCGCCAACGCCCTGCCGGCTTTCTCCGGCGGCCCGGCCGGCAACTTCACCATCGGCGGCCAGTTGACCAACGCCGGCCTGGTCCGTCTGGGCGGCGCCGGCGTCGGCAACACACTGACCGTGGGCAGCTATACCGGCGTCGGCGGCGTCATCGCTCTTAACACCTATCTCGGCGGCGACGGCTCGCCCTCTGACCGGCTGGTCATCAATGGCGGCGCGGGAAGCGGCTCCACGGCCCTGGCGATCACCAATGTGGGCGGGCCGGGCGCGGCGACGCCCGGCAACGGCATCCTCGTGATCAGCGCCATCAACGGCGCCACCACAACGACCAACGCCTTTTCGACCGGCAATCTCGTCGCCGGTCCCTATCAGTACGCCCTGTATCGCGGCTCGCGCGACGCCTCGGATCCGGAATCCTGGTATCTGCGCTCGGAAGTCCAGAATTCCGGCGGTCGCAGTGGCGGCGGCAACGCGGGAAGCGGCGGGAGCAGCGGCCGCGGCCCCGTCACCCCGGATTTCCGGAAAGAAACCTCGCTCTACGCCGCCCTGCCCTCCATGGCCCTGCTCTACGGCCAGACCATGCTCGGCACGCTGCATGAGCGCGTCGGCGAGCAGGAGCTGCAACGCGGGCTCAACGCCGCCGACGGCTCACCCCTGTCAAAGGCCGTCTGGGGCCGGGTGATCGGCAGCCACGGTAACAACGACGGCGACGGGCGCGGCGTCTACGGCTCGGGCCCGGCCTTCACCTGGGATTTCTACGCCTTCCAGATCGGCATGGACCTGTATCGGAAAGAGCATGCGGACGGCAGCCGCGATCACGCCGGCCTCTATATCGGCGCCGGTCATGCCGACGGCTCGGCCCGCCACTACACCGGCGTCCGCGCCGGCGACATGCGCTTCGACGGCTACACCGTCGGCGCCTACTGGACCCACTATGGCGCGACCGGCTGGTATGTGGACGCCGTCGCCCAGGGAACCTGGTATAACGACGTGAAGACCTCCTCAGGGCGCCTCACGCCCCTGTCGACCAGCGGCTTTGGCGTCGCCCTGTCGCTGGAAACCGGCTATCCCTTCGCCCTTGGCGGCGGCTGGGTGGTGGAGCCGCAGGCGCAGATCGTGCTGCAGAAGATCAACTTCGACGGTGGTTATGACGGCGCCTCTTATGTGCGATTCAGCGACGTGCAATCCGTCGCCGCCCGCATCGGCGCCCGCCTGTCGAAGACCTGGGTAATGGAAACCGCCCATGGCCCGGTGCGCCTCAACGCCTGGTTGCGCGGCAATATCTGGAACGAGTTCGCCGGCGTCCCCAGGGCCAATTTCTCCAGCGAACTGGGCTATGTGCCGTTCCGCTCCGACATGAAGGGCGCCTGGGCCGACATCAGCGCTGGCGTCACCGCCCAGTTCAACGCCTCGGCCGCGCTCTACGCCGCCGTCAGCTACCAGACCAGCTTCGACGGCCGCCGCGACGGCTGGAGCGGCAAGGCGGGTCTGCGCTTCACCTGGTAAGCGCCAGAGCGCAGTAAAAACAGCTCTAGAAACAAAAGCGCCGCGGCCAACCGCGACGCTTTTATCGTCTGCCCTGAGGAAGCGCCGCCTCAGCGCTCCACGGTCATGGCCACGCCCATGCCGCCGCCGATGCACAGGGTGGCGAGCCCCTTGCGGGCGTCGCGGCGCGCCATCTCATGCAGCAGGGTGGTCAGCACGCGGGCGCCGGAGGCGCCGATCGGATGGCCGATAGCGATGGCGCCGCCATTGACGTTGACGATCGCCGGATCCCAGCCCATGTCGCGGTTGACGGCGATGGCCTGGGCGGCGAACGCCTCATTGGCCTCGACCAGGTCGAGGTCCTGCACCTTCCATCCCGCCTTCTCCAGCGCCTTGCGCGAGGCGGGGATCGGACCCGTGCCCATGATTTCCGGCGCGACGCCGGCGGTGGCCCACGAAGCGATGCGCGCCAGCGGCGTCAGCCCCCGGCGCTGCGCCTCGGCGGCGGTCATCAGCACAATGGCGGCGGCGCCGTCATTGATGCCCGAGGCGTTGCCAGCGGTGACGGTGCCGTCCTTGACGAACGCCGGGCGCAGCTTGGCCATGGCGTCCAGGGTCGCGCCTTCGCGGATGTACTCGTCGGCGTCCACCACCACATCGCCCTTGCGGCCCTTCACGGTGACCGGCGCAATTTCATCGGCAAACCGCCCCGCCTTCTTCGCCGCCTCGGCCTTGTTCTGCGAGGCGACGGCGAAGGCGTCCTGCTCATCGCGCGAGATCTGCCACTGGCGGGCGACGTTCTCGGCGGTGTTGCCCATGTGATAGCCGTGGAAGGCGTCCCACAGGCCGTCGCGGATCATGGTGTCGATGAAGCTGGCGTCGCCCATTTTGGTGGCGGCGCGCAGGTGATGGGCGTGCGGCGACAGCGACATGGACTCCTGGCCGCCGGCGACAATGACGCTGGCGTCGCCATTGGCGATCTGCTGCATGCCGAGCGCCACTGCCCGCAGGCCAGAGCCACAGACCTGGTTGAGGCCCCAGGCGCTGGCCTCCACCGGCACGCCGGCCTTCATGGCCGCCTGGCGGGCCGGATTCTGCCCCTGGGCCGCGGTCAGCACCTGGCCGAGAATCACCTCGTCCACGTCGTCGGCGCTGACGCCGGCGCGCGTGAGGGCCGCCTCAATGGCGGTCGCGCCCAGTTCATGGGCGGGAACCGCCGCGAAGGAGCCGCTGAAGGAGCCGACCGGCGTGCGCGCGGCGCTGACAATGACGACGTCGTTTGCAGACATACCTCTGTATCCTCATGCCCCGCCCGGCGGCGGAAAAAACGGGGAAATTGACGGGCGCACCCTACGCCGGGAGCGAGCACGGTTGAAATTGGCCAAAAGGCCAGCATGCGGTCCGCCCCGTTGGGAGAAAGTGTCCCGCCAGCATCACTGAAAACGCCGCCCATCTCCAACCAATCATTGACATTCCGCCGCCATGGGCATTAAGAGAACGGCTTCCGCGCGGGTTTCCCGCCTGCGGAGCAATTGTGTCTGCGCTGTCAACAACAGCTGGCAATCGCGACACAGTCATCCATCGCACCGGAAACGGGCTGTCAAAAAGCCGGTCTGCCAACGCCGCAAGGCATGGGCGGAGACCGGGATGAACACGGGAATGAACGATGTTCGCAGTCATCAAAGCCGGCGGCAAGCAGTATCGCGTCGCCGCTGAAGACACCATTTCGATCGCCCTCCAGGCTGGTGAGCCGGGTGACGCCCTGAAGTTTGACGTGCTGCTGGTCGGCGAAGGCGAGACCTTCAAAATCGGCGCCGACGCCGCGAAGGCGTCAGTCGACGGCGTCATCGTCAGTCACGGCCGCGGCGACAAGGTCATCGCTTTCAAGAAGCGCCGTCGCCAGAACTCGAAGCGCAAGCGCGGTCACCGCCAGGACTTCACCCTGGTTCGCATCACCGGCATCAACGGCTGAAGACCGGCCCCCGGCACATAACGGAGACATAAAATGGCTCATAAAAAAGCAGGCGGCTCGTCCCGTAACGGTCGCGATTCTGACGGTCGCCGCCTTGGCGTGAAGAAGTTCGGCGGCGAAGCCGTCGTCGCCGGCAACATCATCGTGCGTCAGCGCGGCACCAAGGTTCATCCTGGCGCCAACGTCGGCATGGGCAAGGACCACACCCTGTTCGCCCTTACGGAAGGCGCCGTGCGCTTTGGCGTGAAACTTGGCCGCTCGATCGTATCGGTCGTACCGGCGAACGACGCCGCTGCAGGCAAAGCGGCGGCTGAATAACGGCGCAAGCTGCAGACAAGCTTCCGCCGGCGTCCCTGACCCGGGCGGATCCAAGCTTGCAGTGTTTTTTGCAAGATTCCGCGAAGGGGAGATGGGGCGCCATCTCCCCTTCGTGTTTTTCCGGCATGGAATTGCACGAACGTTGAAACTGTCCCGGGGGCTTCCGCGTTGTCATCTCGCAACGCTGTGAATCTCCCTCACCTTTTCATCACCGGCATTTGCGGGCTCACTGTCCAGAGACCCGCGGAAGCGATTCGTCAGTTCCACTGGAGCGGAACCATGTTTACGCGCGAGACCATCGATGACGGCTTCACCCTGACCACGGAACGGCTTGCCCTGCGCTGGCCGCGTCTGGCGGACGCGGCGGCGATCGAACGTCTGGCGGGCAGCAAGACCGTAGCCGAGACCACGGCGCTTATTCCCCATCCCTACCCGGAGGGCGCCGCTGGTCAGTTCATTTTCGCCTCCCGCCTCGCCAATGCGCGCGGCGACGGCCTGACCCTGGCGATCACCGAAAAGAAGCGCCCGCGCGAGCTGATCGGCGTCGTCGCCCTGCAACCGCCCGGCTTCTCCGGCCGCAGCGACTGCACGCACCCATTCATTGGCTACTGGCTGGGAACGGAGCACTGGGGGCGCGGCTACGCCACGGAGGCGGTGGGCGCCATGTTGCAGCTTGGCTTTGCCGAAACCGGCGCGGAGATGATCAGCGCCGAGGTGCTGACCCGCAACGTCGCCTCCCTGCGGGTGCTGGAGAAGCTGGGCTTCACCGCCGCCGGTTCGGGCATGGCGCCGTTCCCGGCGCGCGGCGGCATGCTGCCGGTGCTCCGCATGGAGCGGCGGCGCGACGCGGCGGAAAGCACTGGCGCGCGCCAGGCCAGGCGACCGGGCGACGCGCGGCGGGCCGCCGTGTCGATCGACAGTCCGGCGACGGCCGATGATGATCTGCTGCTTCCCGTAGCGGCTGAATAACCTGACCGCCAGGTCTGAACGCAAAAAGGAGGCGCCTCCATCGCCCATGGAGGCGCCTTTCTTTTGATCCCGTTCTTTTGGCGCCGGCATGGGGCAATCCCGGGCGCGGCGACGACAGGAGAACCAGGCGGCTGGTCACCGGCGGCCGATAATGGCGCGCGGAAGCGCGGGCATCACAAAATGCTGCAATAGCCCTTCAGCGCCCTGGGAGGGCGCTCCTTGCCCTTCCTCCGGGCACGGCGGGGAAACCCAGCGCCAGACAGCAACGCCCGTGCAAGCCTTCCAGAGGACGCACCGGGCGCGTCGCCACGCCGAAGCGCCCGCGGCAACGTCACGTCGTTTCCAACGTGCCTCATAACGGCGTCGTGCGCGGAGGCAGCCCAGCGGCCGGGTGCTGGCGCATGAGCCATCCGTGAAAGGATGGGCGTCAGACGGCAAGGCGCGGGATGGCTATGCGGAACGGCCGCTGAGGTTGCCCCGGCCTGCCGGCATGTAGCCCCCTGGGCATGGCCTGGCGCCCGGCCCGACAACCAGAAGATCCGCGCGGTCAGAGCGGCCATGGCCACAGGCGTGGCCCGCGCCGGCGCAAGCCATCGCGAACACCGGGGCGACGTCACATCTGTCAGTCAAACAGGAGAGCCTTCGGGCGCGCCAACGGCCAGCGCCAACCCACACTTTACGCGCGCATGCAAAAGCCCCCGGCCAGAAGCTCTGCGAAACATCACATGTATTTTCGCGTGATATATGCGCCCGACATGGATGACTGTCACTTCAACGCCAGATCACAAATCCGGCTGACATCAACTCATCCAGTCTGAGATGATCTCCATTCAGATCATCTTCCCCATAAAAGGGGTGGTGCCCAGGAAAGGACTCGAACCTTCACGAACTTGCGTCCACTGGCACCTGAAGCCAGCGCGTCTACCAATTCCGCCACCTGGGCCCGACTTCCGGGAGCGGCTGGCGCTCTCGTCGTCCGGTGAGCGTTCGTTTAGGCCCCGCCCGCCTGGGTGTCAATGGACAAATCCGGCTTCCCGCTGAATGGCGCGACTATCCACAGGAAGCGGGATTTTCTCGACCTGCCCTGTGCATTTCTTGCAGGTGTGCGACGATGATCTGCAGAAGACAGGCGTCGGCGCTGCGCGGCGTTGGCGCCGTCGTTCGCCGTTGCTCTGGAAAGGATTTTCATGGCCGAACAGCCTGCCGCCACGCGGCCGGCGCGCCCCATGCGCGCCGCCTTTCAGCACTTCACGCCGATCCAGACCCGCTGGCTGGACAATGACGTCTATGGGCACGTCAACAATTCCGTCTACGGGCACTATGTCGACACCGCCATCAATGACTGGCTGATCGGCAATGGCATTGTCGATTTGCACGGCGCCCATGGCCTCATCGGCCTCGTGGTGGAAACCCGTTGCCTGTTTTTTGACAGCGTGGCGTTTCCCGACAGACTGGAGGCGGGCTTGCGCGTCGCCGCCCTGGGCAGATCATCGGTGACCTTCGAGGTTGGAATTTTCCGTCAGGGCGAAACGCTGGCGTCGGCGCTTGGCGTCTGCGTGCACGTCTATGTCGACCGGACAACGCGGCGTCCGGCGCCATTGCCAGAGGCCGAGCGCGGCAAATTCGCGACGCTACTGGCGTCGGCGTCAGATTGACGGACGCCCGCTTGCAACACGGCGGGCGAACAAAAAGCGCGCCGGTTCCAGACCGGCGCGCTTCAGACATGGCCGCTATCAGCCTTCGCTCGCGTTGGCCGCCGCCTCAGGCCTGCAGGGCGATAAGGTGTGGGATGAGCGGTTCATCGGCCGGCGGCATCGGATAATCGCGCAGGCGGGCCGGCGCGACCCACTTGAGCTCCTGCCCTTCCCGCGCGCTCACGAATCCGTCCCAGCGGCGGCAGACATACAGCGGCATCAGCAGGTGGAAGTCGTCATAGGCGTGGCTGGCGAAGGTCAACGGCGCCAGACAGGCCTCCTTCACCGCAATGCCCAGTTCCTCGTGCAACTCCCGGATCAACGCCGCCTCCGGGCGCTCGCCCGGCTCAAGCTTGCCGCCGGGAAACTCCCACAATCCAGCCAGGGCCTTGCCTTCCGGGCGTTTGGCGATCAGCACGCGGCCGTCGGCGTCCATCAGGGCGCAGGCGACAACGAGCACCATCCGCAACGGTTTCGGCGCAGCGGTCAGCATGGATTGCGGGGCGACGTCGTTCATTCGGCAGTCCCGTTCATTCGATGGTCCAGGCGGCCTGCACGGAGGAGGTGATGGTCATCTCGCCGGCCTCCACGGGGGCAGCCGCCGGCGACGCTTCGGCGCGCATCATCTTCATGGCGCCATAGGGGCGCGGCATGGGAAGCTGGCCGGCGCTGATCATCTGCAACTGGCCAAGCTTGCTGCCGGCGGCTTCCACCAGACGCTGCGCCGTGGCCTGGGCGTTGCGCACCGCCTCGGCCTGCAACTCGTCCGCCACCTTCTTGCGGCCGGAATAGTCGAACGTCAGGCTGTTGATATTGTTGGCGCCCTCGCCCGCCGCCGCCGTCAGCAGCGGTCCAAGCTTGCCCAGATCGCGCACCCGCACGCTCACGGAGTTGGTGGCGGTGAAGCCGTCCGGCTCCTGGGTGTATCCCGAGGCGTCGCGCTTGTTGCGAAAGTTCTGGGAAATCGACACCGTGTTGGTCTGCACGTCGCGGCTCTCGACGCCGGCCTGACGCACGGCGGCGATCACCTTCGCCGCCGCCTGGGAATTGCCGTTGAGCGCCTCCGCCGCCTTCGGCGCCCGGGTGGTGACGCCGATCACGATGGTCGCCATGTCCGGCGTCACGTCGCGCGTCGCGGTGCCGCTGACGCTGACGATGCGCGGCGGCTGGCGCGCGTCTTCGCTCCCGGCCCGGGCCGGCGCGCCCATGGCCAGCAACAGCGAGGCGGTGGCGAGCGGCGCCGCGAGAATGAGGCGGGAGACTGCGGAACGGCGGACGCTGGCGGTCATGAGCGATAATCCCCGTTAATTGCGACGTACTCCTTGGTGAGGTCGCAGGTCCAGACGGTGGCCGAGGCCCGGCCGAGGCCGATGTCGACCGTGATCGCTATTTCATCTCCGCGCATGTAGGCGGAAGTTTGCTCTTCGTCATAGGCGGGGTCGCGGGCGCCCTGGTGGGCGACCCGGATGTCGCCGAAGGAGATCGACAGGCGGTCGCGGTCAGCCGGCTCGCCAGCCTTGCCCACGGCCATCACCACCCGGCCCCAGTTGGCGTCCTCGCCGGCGACGGCGGTTTTCACCAGCGGCGAATTGGCGATCGACATGGCGATGCGATGGGCCGAGCGCTCGCTTTTCGCCCCCTGCACGTTCACGGTGATGAGCTTGCGGGCGCCCTCGCCGTCACGGGCCACCTGCTGGGCCAGATCGCGCAGCAGCGTCGTCAGCGCCTTGCGGAACGGCGCCAGCCGCCTGTCGCCAGGGGCGGTGATCTGGGGGGCGCCGCGCGCCGCCGCAGCGCCAGTGGCGAACAGCAGCAGGGTGTCGGAGGTGGAGGTGTCGCCGTCGATGGTGACGCAGTTGAAGGTGCAGTCGGTCGCCTTGCGCAGCAACGCCTGCAACACCGGCGCGGCGATCGGCGCGTCCGTCGCCACGAACGACAGCATGGTGGCCATGTCCGGGGCGATCATGCCGGCGCCCTTGGCCATGCCGTTGATGGTGACCCTGACGCCGCCAAGCGTGGTGGTGACCGTCGCCACCTTGGGAAAGGTGTCAGTGGTCATGATGGCCTTCGCCGCCTCGCGCCACTGGTCCGGCGTCGCGCGGCTGGCGCAGTCGTCCAGCACGCCTTCGAATTTTTCCGCGTCCAGCGGCTCGCCAATCACCCCGGTGGAGGCGAGGAACACCTGGGAGGCGCGGCAGCCCGCGGCTTTCGCCGCCAGTTTCGCGGTCAGCTCAACGGCCTTGCGGCCTTTCATGCCGGTGAAGGCGTTGGCGTTGCCCGAATTGACCACCAGCACGCGGGCTTCGCCGCCAGGCAGCCGGTCGCGGCACCAGTCCACGGCGGCCGAGGGGCATTTGGAGCGCGTCAGCACGCCGGCGACGGCGGTCTGCGCGTCAAACAGCGCCAGCATGACGTCCGTTCGCCCCTTGTAGCGAATTCCGGCCTCGGCGGTGGCGAAACGCACGCCGTCGACCGGCGGCAGTTCGGGGCTGGATTTCGGCGCGAGAGGGGAAATGGCAGACGACATCGGTCGCTCCTGAGGGTTGCGCGCAGCGTCCCGGGAAAGGAAACGCCGGTGAAATATGAAACGTTTGACGACGCCCCGCCGGCTTTCCGCAAGGCGTTCCCCGGGCGGGCCGGCCGCTGCGTCCTGGCCAGCCATCGCGCCCGCCCGGCCCCGTCTCCCGGCGACGCCGTTCGCGTCTGCGGAGCCGCGTTAGCGTTTGCTCCCGCCGTTGGCCGGCGGCTTTGGCGCGGTTTGCGCCTCGTCCTTGCCAGCCGGCGGAGGCGCGAACCGCTCGATCTTCGCCTTCGACCGCAGGTTGAGCACCAGATCCTGCTGGGCCTTGCGGGCGAGATAGGCTTCGACTTCAGGCTTCACCTCATCGAACGACGGGGCTGGCCGGGTGCGCCGCTCCTCCAGCTGGATCACGTGCCAGCCGAACTGGGTTTTGACAGGCGCGGAAATTTCCCCTGGCTTGAGGCGGAAAGCCGCTTCCGAGAACTCCGGCGCCATGCGATCGCGGGTGAACCAGCCAAGCTCGCCGCCGCTTTTCGCTGCGCCCGGATCGGTGGACATATCGGCGGCGACACGGGCGAAATCCTCGCCGGCCTTCAGACGGGCGATGGCGGCTTTCGCGTTGGCCTCGCTGTCGACCAGAATGTGGCGGGCGCGAACCTCTTCTTCCGGCTTCAGGTCGCGCAGGGTCTGCTGGTAAGTCTTTTGCGCCGCCTCTGGCGTCACCGCCTTGCGCGCTTCATGCGCCAGCAATTCATCCAGCAGCAGCTTGTTGCGGTTGTACGCCGCCTTGCGCTCGAATTCCGGCGTGGTGTCGAGCTTCTCCGCCACAGCGGCGCGGCTGCCGAGCTGGAGATCGATCAGGTAGCTCAGCACATAGTCCTGCCGGTTCTCCTCCGACACGCGCGGCAGGCGGTCAGCGAGGTCTTCCATGGCCAGGCGCACGTCGCGCTGGGTGATCGGCGCGCCGTCCACGCGGGCCAGAACCGTATCGTCCGGGATCGGCGCGGCGGGAGAGGCCGGGGCGGCTGGCGCAGCCGCGCCAGAAGCGGGCGCGGCGGCCGGCGCGGCGCCGCGCGACGGCATGCTGCGAATGACGCCGGAAAGGTCGCCGCGCGCCGGATCCTTCGCCAGCAGCGGGCCAGCGAGCAGCGAACCGCCCAGCAGGCTGGCGGCGACCAGCGCCACAACGGCCGGGCGTGCGGAGCGGCGGTGGCGGACGTTCATCAGCGGCTGGTCCTGCATCTGCATCAAGGGCGTATCCTGCCTGGGGCGCATCGCGTTCGCATGGCGTTGAAGGCCGGCGCCGGCGGCGCGGGCTGCCGGCATGAGTGTCTGATCGCGCCGGATTTTGCAAGCGAAGACGGGGCCATGGCGCAGCCGGACGCCGCCGTCGCCGGCGGCGCGGCGGCCCCTGTTCAGCGCGTCCGGCTCGTGGAAATACGGCTCACGGCGTCCAGGCGGGACGGGGCGCGGCCTCTTCCTCCGCCTTCCGCGCGGAATCGATGATGTCGCGCAGGGCGCGCAGCACCAGTTCCACGCCCTCGCCGGAGGCCGCCGAGAGCATCAGCGGCCGCTGCCGGCTCGCCGCCGCCAGATCGGCCAGGCGCGCCGCGCGGGTTTCTTCGTCCAGGGCGTCGATCTTCGACAGGGCGACAACCTGCGGCTTCTCGGCCAGGGCGTTGCTGTAGGCGGCGAGTTCGTCGCGCACCACCTGGTAGGCGCCGGCGACGTCCTCCTGGGTTCCGTCCACCAGGTGCAGCAGCACGCGACAGCGCTCCACGTGACCCAGAAAACGGTCGCCGAGGCCAAGGCCCTCGTGGGCGCCCTCGATCAGGCCGGGAATGTCGGCGAGCACGAATTCCCGCCCGTCGAGCCCGACGACGCCCAGCCCCGGATGCAAAGTGGTGAACGGATAGTCAGCGATCTTCGGCCGGGCGGCTGAAACGGCGGCGAGGAAGGTCGACTTGCCCGCATTGGGCAGACCGACCAGGCCTGCGTCGGCGATCAGCTTCAGCCGCAGCCAGATCCATGCCTCCTGGCCCTCGAGGCCCGGGTTGGCGCGGCGCGGCGCCTGGTTGGTGGAGGTCTTGAAATGGGCGTTGCCGAAGCCGCCGTTGCCGCCGCGCGCCAGGCAAATTTTCTGGCCGGCTTCGGTGAGGTCCGCCAGCATGGTCTCGCCGTCCTCGGCGAAGATCTGCGTGCCGGCGGGCACCCGCAGCACCACGTCGTCGCCCTTGGCCCCGGCGCGGTTGCGGCCCATGCCGTGCATGCCGGCGCGCGCCTTGAAGTGCTGCTGGTAGCGATAGTCGATAAGGGTGTTCAGGTTATCGACGCACTCCACCCACACGTCGCCGCCGCGCCCGCCGTCGCCGCCGTCGGGTCCGCCGAATTCAATGAATTTCTCACGGCGGAAGGAGACGCATCCCGCGCCGCCATCGCCCGAGCGAATATAGACTTTCGCCTGATCCAGAAACTTCATGGCTTCCCGTAATTGAGTATGCGCCGGACTGCAAACGGCTGCGGATCGTCACGACGACCGGTGGGCGGCGCCCCCTTACATACCCTGGCCGGCCCCTTTCGCATATCAGGCCCCGCCTGGCTGGGCATTGCGCTGGCGTTTTGGCCAGATATGGTCAAAATTCGGGCGGCCTGCCCGAACACCTTGGCGCGAACCACCCGGGAACCGGATGTCCACACAATCCACGCCAGCATCCGCCAGTCCCTCGCCCGCAGGCCCGCCCCTGCTGGGAGCGACGCCGGTCGCGCCGTCCAGCCGCCTCGGCGTTGGCCTGATGGTCACGGGCGTGTTCCTGTTCGCCCTCAACGATGTGCTCGGAAAGTGGCTGGTCGGCTCCTATGGCGTCGGCCAGATCCTGATCGTCCGCAGCATCACCTGCCTCATCATTCTGGCGCCGTTCTACTGGCGCACCGGGCTGAGGCCGCTGCTGCGCGCGCCCCGCCCTGGCCTGCAAATCCTGCGCGGCCTGTTCTCCGCCATGGAAGTGGCGCTGTTCTACACGGCGGTGATCTGGCTGCCGCTGGGCGACGCCGTGACCTTCTACATGGCCGGGCCGATCTATGTGGCGGCGCTGGCCGCCGTGCTGTTGCGCGAGCGCACCGACACCACCGGCTGGCTGGCGATCAGCGCCGGCTTCATCGGCGTCATCGTGGCGCTGGAGCCGGGCGGGGCCAGCTTCACCTGGCCGGCGCTGATCGCCCTGGCCGGCAGCATGCTGTTCGCCTGCTCCATGATCATCACCCGCTACCTGCGCGGCACGCCCGACGTGGTGCTGGTGACCGGCACCATGCTTGGCGCGCTGGTCATCGGCTTCGTCATGCTGCCGTTCGGCGGCTGGAAAGCGGCGCCCGCCGTCGATCTGGCCCTGATGGCGTGGCTGGGCGGGGTGGCGCTCATCGCCCATGTCTGCGTCAACCGCTCGCTCAAACTGGCGCCGGCGACGGTGGTGGCGCCCTACCAGTATCTGCTGATCGTCTTCGCCATGGCCCTGGCCTGGGTGGCGTTTGGCGAACAGCCGCGCGTCACCGCCATGGCCGGCTCGGCGATCATCGTCGCCGCCGGCATCGTGGTGTTCCTGCGCGAACGGCGCCTGAATGGCCGGATCGACGCCAACGCCGAAACGCCGCCGCTGCCCTGAGGCCGGCGGCGCAACACGGCTTTCCGGCGCCGGCGCGCGCATTTCCCTGGCGACCACGACGTAAAACGACAGGATTTAATCCGCACGCGCATTGCCTCCCGGCGCCGTTATCATGCAAAGCGGGGCGCAGTTTCGCGCGCGCATGCGCCAGATCAGCGCGAGCAGCGTCCGGTTCGCCCCGGCGCACCTGCTCCCGCCAACCGCCAGGACCCCGCCCCTACCCATGAACGCCCTGCTGAGCGCCCTGCAAAACTCGCTTCGCGGACTGGCCGCCGCATGGCGGCGCGAGCGCGCCATCCGCCAGGAACTGGTCGTGCTGCTGCTGGCGGTTCCCGCCGCTTTCCTGCTGTCCGGCCAGCTCTGGGTGCGGATCGCCCTGATCGCCAGCGTGCTGCTGGTGCTCGCCGTGGAATGCCTCAACACGGCGATTGAGAAATTGTGCGACCACCTGCACCCCGGCCGGCACGACGCCATCGGCTTCATCAAGGACATGGGCTCCGCCGCCGTGCTCTGCGTCACCCTGATCGCCGCCCTTGTCTGGGCCGGCGCGCTCGTCGTGGCGCTGTATCCGTGAACGGCTCACCGGATCGCGTCCGGCGCCCGGCTATCTGGCGGGGCGGCGCGCGCCTAAACTGCGGCGGCGCCCTGTCCGAAGCGCCCTTATGAATGAGTGTTCCCTGAATGAGCGGTCTGCTCGCCCTGCTTGACGACGTCGCCGCCCTGACGCGGCTGACGGCGGCCTCCCTCGACGACATCGCCGCCAACGCGGCGAAAGCCGGCTCGAAAACCCTGGGCGTGGTCATCGATGACGCGGCGGTGACGCCGGCCTATGTCAACGGCGTCCACGCCAGCCGCGAGCTGCCGATGATCGGCCGCATCGCCCTTGGCAGCCTGCGCAACAAGGCGGCGCTGGCGCCGGCGCTGCTGTTCCTCAACTGGTTTTACGCGCCCGCCATCACCGCTTTGCTGCTGGTGGGCGGCGCCTATCTGTGTTTCGAGGGCGCGGAGAAAATCTGGCATGCCCTGGTCCCCGGCGCGGACCACGCCGTCGCTGAAGACATGTCGTCCGGCGACCCGGCGTCGCTGGAGCAGGCCCGCGTCAAGGGAGCGATCAAGACCGATTTCATCCTGTCAGCGGAAATCATGACCGTGGCCCTGTCGGTGATCGCCACGCCCTCGCCCTGGCTTCAGGCCGCGGCGTTGCTTGCCGTCGGCGCCATGGTGACGGCGGGCGTCTACGGAGCGGTGGCGGTCATCGTCAAGCTGGACGACGCCGGGCTGTTCATGGCCCGCTCCGGGCGCTTTGCGCCAACCCGCGCGCTCGGCCGCCTGATGGTGAAAAGCCTGCCCTTTGTGCTGGGCGCGCTGTCCGCCATCGGCACGGCGGCGATGCTGTGGGTGGGCGGCAGCATCGTGCTGCACAGCCTGCACGTGTTCGGCCTGCATGCCCCCGCCGATGTTATCGCCCGTCTCTCAGCGGCGGCGGGCGCGCTGGCGACAGGCCCCGCCGGCCCGGCCGTGGCGTGGCTCACGGGCGCGGCGCTCGACGGCGGCGCCGGCCTGGCGCTCGGCCTGGTTCTGGTTCCGCTGGCCAGCCGCGTCGCCGGGCCCATGCTGCGGCTTCTGGGCGGCAAGGAGTCCAGCTGACCAGCCACGCCACATGAGCCGCAAGGGCGCGCTGGCGACGACGCGCCAACGCCGTCCGGCCAGGGCGCGGCGGACGTATCCGCGCCTGCATCGCCGCGTCGCATTTTCCCGCATGAGCCGGTATCGTCCCGCTGACCACAACGCCGTGACAGGACCAGCCCTTGCCGACAGCCCGCCCCCTTTGGCTGATCCTCGCCATATCGCTTTGCGGCGCCTTTTCCGGCGCCAGCGCCGCCGGGACGCCGCAAGTGGGAGACGTTGACGGACCAGCCGCCGGCGATGCGGCGGCGGCCCGGGTCAAGGCCGGGGCAAGGACCAGGACGACGTCGAAAGCGGACGAAAGCGCCGCTTCGCCGGACGACGATGATAATGATAATGATGACGACGGCGGCAGCGCGCCGGGCGCGCCGCCCGATTCGTGGCCGACAACCTATCTGGACCTGGAAACCGGCTGGTCATCGACGCCCGGCAATACGATCGGCCTCGGCCGCAACAACCTGCGCTTTCTCACTGGCGAGAAATCGCGCGGTTTCTACATGTCCGCGCCGCTCACCATCGAGCTCAGCGACCGGCTGAGCGTTTTCGCCGGGCTGGATGGTTCGGGCTCGCAGACGCCCGGCGACAAATGGAGCAAGTTCACGCCAGCTTCGTGGAGCGTCGGCGGCTCGGCGGAGATCATCGGGCAGTCGGGTTTCATGCCTGGCGTCACCCTGTCGGCTTCGGTGTCGCGGCCGTTCGAGCCCATCGCGCTCGGCGTGTTCAGCACCACCTGGACCGGGGGCGTTGACCTCGACTATGCCTTCGACGCCGACCAGACGCGCGGGCTCACCGCCGGCGTCAGCTACAGCCGCACGCAGGTATCCTCCAGCTTCGCCCGGGTGGGCGCGCAGCTTGGCGGTTACATCGGCGGCTACTGGAGCCCATCGAACCTGGTCAATCTGTCCGCCCAGGTCGGCGTGCAGTATTTCGGCGGCGCCGAGGCCGCATCGCTGTTGCGCCTGAAGCCGGTGACCACCCCCTATGTGCTGGTGGAGCTGGAACACGTCGACGACGACGACAACCGGGTCTTCGCCATGAACCTCGGCCTTGGCTGGTCGCCGAAGCCCGTGGTGCAATTCACCATTTCGACGCCGCTCTACCTCGCCCGTTGACGTCGCGCGCTCGCCGGAGAAACACCGGCGCCCGCCAGGATTCGCAGGAATGGGGCTTGCAACCGGCCGCCGCTTTTGACGCAATCAACGGGCAGCCGCTGCGGCGATGAGGAAGGCCCCATGAGCGACAGGATGAGCGACAGAAAGCAACGCGAAAAGCGCCTCCAGACCCCGGAAGCAGGACCGCCGGCGCTGGCCGACCTCGACATGTCCCTGTCGCTTGGCGACAAACAGTATGCTGCGGAGCTCAAGGACCTGCAGCTGCGGTTCGCCCGGATCCAGCAGGCCTATCTGTATCATGGCCACAAGGGTCTGGTGGCTTTTGAAGGCTGGGACGCGGCTGGCAAGGGCGGCGCCATCCGGCGCATCGCCGCGGTGATGGACCCGCGCGGGTTCAAGGTCTGGCCCATCGCGGCCCCCGAGCCGCAGGACCAGAAGCGACACTACATGGCCCGCTTCTGGGACCGGGCGCCCGCCCGTGGTGAAATCTGCATCTTCGACCGCTCCTGGTATGGCCGCGTGCTGGTGGAGCGCGTCGAAGGTTTCGCCAGCGCAGCGGAATGGCGGCGCGCCTACGATGAAATCAATGCTTTTGAGCAACTGATGGTTGATGACGGCGCCCGCATCGCCAAGGTGTTCCTGTACATCACGCCGGACGAACAGCTGCGGCGCTTCCGCGACCGTCTCGAAGATCCGCTGAAGCGCTGGAAGCTGAGCTATGAGGACTTCCGCAATCGCGAGAAATGGAGCGATTACGAGACGGCCGTAAATGACATGCTGGCGAAGACCAACACCCGGACGGCGCCGTGGAAACTGATTCCGGCCAATTGCAAGCGCCATGCGCGCATCGCCGCCATGACCGAGATCGCCGACCGGCTTGAGGCCGGCGTCGATCTCGCGCCAAGGCCGGTCGACCCGGAAATCCGCCGCCGGTTTCGCAAGATGGAAAGCCGGGATTAACTGGAAAGCCGGCGCGCCGGCGCCGCGTCGGGCGCCGGAAAAGGCGCGCCGCCGCCAGCTTTCCACAAGGTGTCGAGGTCGCCGTCGCGACTGGCTGACGCAGGGGCCGGCGAACAGGCCGGCCGCCGTCCTATCAGCCTGAACTGCAAAATAATTCGCCGCCCCGGAAGCCGGTCGCGGCGCATCCCGCCGTCTCCCCGCGCGAACCCGTGCATTTCCCGTCCACAAGCCGGAAATACCGCGCAAGGCCAGGCGCCTGGCCCGGATCAGGCCTGCCTGTGGACAGGATCGTTTCCCGTCCAGGGCGCCAGGGCCGCGACGCCGGGAGCATTGACAGCCTCCTGCATGTGATCTCTGATAAAATATAAACAAGGACGACAGGTCATGGGCCGCGTCCAGATAACGCCCGACTGGAAACCGGCCGCATGGCCGGCGCCGGTCCGGGGACGGCGCTCCGAGGGGGGAACGCCACTGCAGCCTGCCTGCTGCGCCAGAGCATTCCTGCGCGATGCGGCTCCGCGTCGTCCGGGAACGTGCGCCAAAAGTCGGGGCGACGCCTGAAAACCTGTCCCGACTTTTCTGGAGCGCGCGCTGCGTCTGGCGCCAGGCCGGCAACCTGCGCGTCCGGTGTTTTTCATGGGAAGCAACCGCTGCAACCCAGGGGAAGAGCGCCCGGGCACCATAAGACAGATCAGAATTCCGCTGCGGCGCGGCGGGCGTTTGCTCTGGCAAAAACAGACGGGAGGGCCGTCATGACCGATATTCCGGCGAAGCTGTCGTTCGCCACAGGCGATGCGCGCCATCTGACGGGCCATCTGGCCGGCGACGCATCCGTGGCCGGGCGCATGTCCGCGGCCAGGCCTGCCGCCGGCGCGGCGCCCCTGCTCGACGTGCGCGATCTGTCGACGGCCTTTCTCACCAGCAATGGTGAATTGCCCATCACCCGCCAGATCAGCTTCAGCATCAGGGCTGGCGAGCGCGTCGGTCTCGTTGGCGAAAGCGGTTGCGGCAAATCGGTCACCGGCCTGTCGCTGATGCGGTTGCTGCCGCCGCATACCGCCCGCATCACCGGCGAGGCGCGCCTTGCCGGCCAGGACCTGATGACCCTGTCCCCCCGCCAGATGCGCGCGGTGCGCGGCCGCGAGGTCGCCATGATCTTCCAGGAGCCGATGAGCGCGCTGGATCCGGTGTTCACCGTGGGCGAGCAGATCGCCGAAGCCTATCGCGTGCATTTTCCCGTCAGCCGGGCGGAGGCGCGCCAGCGGGCCATCGCGGCGCTGGCCGAGGTCGGCATTCCGGCGCCGGAGCGCCGCTATGACGAATACCCGCACCAGTTGTCCGGCGGCATGCGCCAGCGGGTGATGATCGCCATGGCGCTGATCTGCGAGCCAAAGCTGATCATCGCCGATGAGCCCACCACGGCGCTGGACGTCACCATCCAGGCGCAGATCACCGACCTGCTGCGCTCCCTCAGCGAACGCACCGGCGCCGCGCTCATCTTCATTACCCATGATCTGGGCGTGGTCGCCGAGACCTGCACGCGCATGATCACCATGTACGCCGGCGAAATCGTCGAGGACGCGCCGGTGGACGACGCCCTGACCCGGCCGCGCCATCCCTACACCTCCGGCCTGTTGCGCTCGCTGCCCGGCCTCAGCGCCCGGCGCGGCGTGCTGCCGTCCATCCCCGGCCGTGTCCCGGCGCCGGGCCGCATGCCGGATGGCTGCCGCTTCCGCGAACGCTGCGGCCACGCCATCGCCGGTTGCGAGAACGCCCAGGCGCTGCTGCCCATGGCCGCTGACCATGCGGCGCGCTGCTGGCGCGCCCCAGACCTTTGGCTGCCGGGGTCGGTGGCCGACATGGCCGCCGACAGTGCCGTCGCCCACAACCTCGCCGTCGCCGCAGGGGAGATACGCCCATGAGCATGGGGCGCCAGGCCGCGCATTCCGCCGCTCCCGCCGCCAACGTCGCCCCCGCCGGGGCGCCGCACGCGACGCCGGGCGACCGCCCGCCGGTGCTGCGCGTGGAGGATTTGCGCATCCGCTTTCCGGTCAACAATGGCCTGGAGACCGTGAAGGCGGTCGACGGGGTGGATTTCGAGGTGCGCCAGGGCGAAACCTTCGGCGTCATTGGCGAGTCCGGTTCGGGCAAGACCACCATCGGCCGGGCCCTGGTCTGCCTGCTGCAGCCCACCTCCGGCCGCATCCTGCACGATGGCGTTGATCCGGCCACCCTGAGCCGTTCGGCCTTCCGCAAGCGCCGGCGCGACTACCAGATCATTTTTCAGGATCCCAACGCCGCGCTGAACCCGCGCATGACCATTCTCGACAGCGTCATGGAGCCGCTGCGGATCGCCGGCGAAGGCGACGACGCCGCACGCCGGCGCGCCGCCACCGAGGCGCTGGTCCGCGTCGGCCTGCCGCCGGAGGCGGGCGCGCGTTATCCGCACCAGCTGTCCGGCGGCCAGAAGCAGCGCGTCAACATCGCCCGGGTGCTCACCCTGCGCCCGCGCATGATCGTCTGCGACGAGGTGGTGGCGGCGCTGGATGTGTCGATCCGCGGCGACGTGCTCAACCTGTTCGCCGACCTGCAGCGCGAGCTTGGCCTCACCTATGTATTCATCACCCACGACATTTCGGTGGTGTCGCACATCTCGGACCGCATCGCCGTCACCTATCTCGGCAAGTTCATGGAGCTGGGGCCGGCCGATGCGGTGACGGAAAAGCCGCTGCATCCCTACACCCAGGCGCTGCTGTCGGCCGAGCCCATACCACTGCCGTCCAGCATGCGGGTCAACCGGCGGATCATGCTGGAGGGCGAAATTCCAAGCCCGGTGTCGCCGCCCTCCGGCTGCCGCTTCCGCACGCGCTGCCCGGCGGCGCAGGCGCGCTGCGCCGCGGAGGAGCCGGCGTGGCGCGAATTGCGGCCGGACCACTGGGTCGCCTGCCATTTCGCCACGCCGGAGGGACCGCCGCCGCCCAACGCCTGACCGGTCCAGGCTGACATATTTTTGCACACAACAAAGGCGCGGCCCGAAGCAGGGACCGTCGCAGCAGGGGAAACGTCCATGAACCATGATCTTGCCCGCGCGCCGCTCGCCAGCATGCTGGACCGCCGCGCTTTCCTGGCCCTGGTCGGCGCGGCCGGCGCCGCGACGCTGGCCGGCGGCTCCGCCCTGGCCGCGGAACCGAAGCGCGGCGGCGTGCTGCGGCTTGCGGCGAGCATCAACCCGTCGTCCCTTGATCCGGCGACCGGCGGCTCCGGTTTCGACCACTGCTACTTGTGGACGATGTATGACACGCTGGTGGAGTGGGACTACGACACGCTGAAGCCCAAGCCCGGCCTGGCGAAATGGAGCTTCCCCGATCCGAAAACCATGGTGCTTGACCTGCAACCCAACGTGAAATTCCACGATGGCGCGCCGCTCGACGCCGAGGCCGTGAAGTTCAATCTCGATCGCAACCGCCAGGACCAGCGCTCCAACGTCAAGGCTGACCTGACCAGCGTCGCCGAGGTTGTGGTCAGCGGCCCGCTTCAGGTGACGCTGAAGCTGAAGAATCCCGACACGGCCCTGCCCGCCATCCTCTCCGACCGTTGCGGCATGATGATCTCGCCCGCCGCCGTCAAAACCCATGGCGCGGCCAGCGATCGCAACCCCGTTGGCGCCGGTCCGTGGAAATTCGTCAGCTGGGCCGACAACCAGAAGGTCGTCGTCACCCGCAACGACAATTACTGGCGCAAGGATCGCGGCTTCGTCGACGGCATCGAGTTCAACGTCATACCGGAGCAGGCCACCGGTCTGCGTTCGGTCGTCGCCGGTCAGAACGACATGACCTTCTCCCTGCCGGCGCGCCTGAAGCCGGTGATCCAGCGTGCGAAAGAGTTGCAGGTCGTCTCGGCTCCGACCCTGTACTGCATCCAGTTCTACTTCAACACGAAGCGCAAGCCGCTCGATGATCTGAAGGTGCGCCAGGCGATCAATTTCGCCATCGACCGCGACGCCTTCGTGCGCGCCACCATGGCCGGCCTCGGCGAGCCGGCGACCATGACCCTGCCGAAATCCCACTGGGCCTGGTCCGAGGCGGCGTCGAAGCTCTATCCGCACAGCGTCGACAAGGCGAAGCAGTTGCTGGAGGAAGCCGGCCTCGGCAAGGGCTTCGAACTGACCGTCGGCTCCTACACCGACCAGGATTCGGTGCGCCGCGCCGAGGTGCTGCAGGAGCAGCTGGGCAAGGCCGGCATCCGGCTGAAGTTCACGCGCGGCACCGTGGCCGAGATCAGCGCCAACTTCTTCAATCAGGGCTACGACATGCTGCTGTCCGCCTGGACCGGCCGGCCTGATCCAAGCATGACCTACGCCCTCGGCTTCGACAAAGGCGCCTATTACAACGCCAGCCGCGAAGCCAGCGATGAGCTGAGCGACCTGATCCGCCGCAGCCGGGAGAGCGAGGACCTGAAAGAGCGCGCCGCCGTGTTCGACAGGATCCAGCAAATCACCATGGGCCAGGCGCTCTCGGCGCCGGTTGCCTTCCAGTACGAGCTCGACGCCCTGTCGCCGAAGGTGAAAGGCTACAAACCGGACCTGCTCGGCAAGCCGAAGTTCGAGTTCGTCGCCCTGGAGTGAGCCTCCGTCACCGCGCCCGTTTCCGGCGGCCGGTCGCCTGAGGCCCGCCGCCGGAGCCTCTCCACCCTCACGACGGTATGAGATGCTCGCTCCAGCCAAACGCAGAATGATCCGCAGGCGCCTGCTGCAGGCGATCCCGGTCATCATTCTGGCCACCTTCATCGTCTTCGGACTGCTCAAGCTCGTGCCTGGCGACATCGCCGTCACCCTGGCCGGCGATAACGCCACCGACGCGCGCATCGCCGAAATCCGCGCAATGTATGGCCTCGACCAGCCATTCCTCGTCCAGTACGGCGGCTGGCTGATGAAGGCGGTGCAGGGTGACCTGTCCAAATCCCTGCTGTCCGGCGAGGCGGTCATCACCTCCATCGCCCGTTGCCTGCCCAACACCATGCTCATCGTCGTGCTGGCGCTGATGCTCGCCATGGCGATCGGCATTCCGCTGGGCATTCTCGCCGCCAGCCGTCCCGGCGGCTGGATTGACGGCTTCGTCATGTCGGTGGCCTCGCTCGGCGTCGCCATTCCCAATTTCTGGCTGGCGATGCTGCTGGTGGCGTGGCTGTCGCTCAGCATGGGCTGGTTTCCGGCGACCGGCTCGGTCCCCTTCACGGAGAACCCGTGGGAGTCCTTGCGTCACGCCATATTGCCCGCCGTGGCGCTGGCCTCAGGCGGCGTCGCCGAGGTGGCGCGCCAGTTGCGCTCGTCGCTGGTGGAGGTGCTGGCGTCGCAGCAGGTGCGCACCCTGCACGCCAAGGGCGTCAGCCCCGCCTCCATCCTGTGGAAGCACGGGCTGAAGAACGTCAGCGTCAATCTGCTCACCGTCATCAGCCTGCTGGCCAACCGCATCCTCGCCGCCACCGTGGTGGTGGAGGCTGTGTTCGCCATTCCCGGCATGGGCGGACTGATCGTCAACGCCGCCATCCAGCGCGATTTCCCGGTGGTCCAAGGCGTGGTGTTCGTGATGGTGCTGATCGTCGTCAGCATCAATTTGCTGACTGACGTGCTCTACAGCGTGCTTGACCCGAGGATTTCATGATGGCGGACATCACGTTGTCCACGGTCCCCGCCCGTCCGCGCCGCCTCGGCGGCTTCGCCCGCTGGCTGAGAACCGACCGGCGCGGGGCCATTTCGCTGTTCTTCCTGCTGGCGCTGGTCGCTGTCGCCATCGCCGCGCCGCTGCTGGCGCCGTATTCGCCGACAGAGCAGAACATCGACGCGGCGCTCGCGCCCATGTCGGCGCAGCACTGGCTCGGCGCCGACGACCTCGGTCGCGACACCCTGAGCCGCCTGCTCTACGGCGCCCGCGCCAGTCTGTACGCCAGCGTGCTGGCCGTGGTCATCGCCATCGCCATCGGCGTGCCGGTGGGACTGATCGCCGGCTATGCCGGCGGCTGGACCGACGAGATCATCAGCCGCGTCATCGACAGCCTGCTGTCGTTCCCGGCCATCGTGCTGGCCATCGCCGTTACCGGCGCGCTCGGCATCGGCCTCACCAATGGCATGATCTCGGTCGGCATCGTCTTCTCGCCCATGCTGGCGCGGCTGGTGCGGGCCCGGACGCTGGTGGTGCGCAACGATCTCTATGTGGACGCGGCCCGCTGCTTCGGCCTGCCCACCTGGCAGATCCTGTGGCGGCACGTGCTGCCCAACACCATCCAGCCGGTGATCGTCCAGGTGACGCTGCTGCTGGCGGCGGCGCTGCTGGCCGAGGCCAGCCTCAGCTTCCTCGGCCTCGGCATCCAGCCGCCGGAGCCAAGCTGGGGCGCCATGCTGGCCCGCGCTTACCAGAACATGGAGATCGCGCCCGAGCAGATGTATCCGCCCGGCCTCATCATCATGTTCACCGCCCTCGCCTTCAACACCCTCGGCGAATCCCTGCGCACGGCGCTTGATCCGACCATGAAGCGCCTGTGAGCGGCCATAACGCTTCGACGCATGACACGACAATAAAACCGCGTGAGGAAACAATGACGCCCGAGGAACTGTTCGCCGACATGCTGGCGCATGGCGAGATGGTGCTGGAACGCCTGGACGACGTCGCCGCGCGGCTGCCGGACAAGACCTTCATCCACTATGGCGAGGACAATGTCCGCCTGAGCTTCGCCCAGTTCCGCGACCAGTCCGACGCCATCGCCGCCGGGCTTCTCGCCATGGGCCTGCCGCGCGGCCAGCCCGTCAGCGTGCTCACCCGCAATTCGCTGGTGGCGGCGCTGGCCATGTTCGGGATCTGGCGGGCCGGCGGCGTCTATGCGCCGGTGAACTTCAACTTCACCGGGCCGCTGCTCTCCTACCAGCTGCGCGACACCAACCCGTTCGCGCTGATCACCGACCCCAGCTTCGCGCAGGTTCTGGGCGGCATTGTCAATGAAATCCCGCTGCAACGCCTGATCGTTCACACCCCGGCCGCAACCGACCACGACACCACGGCCGAGCGCTTCGGCCCCGAATTCAGCCGACTGGAGGTCAGCGATTTCGCCGCGCTGCTGCGATCGCCGGGGCCGGCGCCGCGTTTCGCCTTCCGCCCGTTCGATCCGGCCAACATCGTCTACACCTCCGGCACCACCGGCCCGTCCAAGGGCGTGCTGCAGCCATACCGCTGGCTCAACAATTACCTGCACATGATGCGGCGCATGACCACCGCCGACGACGTGATCTACTGCGACCTGCCCATGTATCACGTGGGCGGCGCCTTCTTCCTGCTGGCCCGGGCGGTATGGCAGGGCAACACCGTTGGCCTGTGGGACAAGTTCAGCCCCAACAAATTCTGGGATCGCATCGCCGAATGCGGCGCCAGCACCTGCGTGCTGCTCGACGTCATGGTTCCCTGGCTGATGTCGGCGCCGGCGCGCGACGACGACCGCGCCAACACCCTGAACAAGGTGCACATGCAGCCGCTGCCGCCCAACCATCACGAGGTGGCGCAGCGCTTCGGCTTTGATTTCGTCACCTCCGGCTTCGGCCAGACCGAATCCGGCCTCGGCTTCGCCGGCGTCATCGACCAGTTCGGCGAGGCGGAAGGCACCCCGAAACATCTCTGGAAGGGCTATGCCAAGGCCGACCTGCTCGCCCGCTGCCGTGAGTCGGGTCGCCCCGTCCTGAACGGCGCCAACCCGGTTCCGAAGGGGTTCATGGGCGCGCCCAACCAGGTCTATGAGGTCGCCATCCTTGATGAGGACGACAACCGCCTGCCGCCGGGCGAAGTCGGCCAGCTGGCCTTCCGCCCGCGTTATCCGGGTCTGCTGCTGCTGGAATATTTCGGCAAGCCGGAGGCCACGGCCAGGGTGCTGCGCACCTGCTGGTTCCACACCGGCGACGCCTGCCGCGAACTGCCGGAAATGCCCGGCGTCTACAGTTTCGTCGACCGCATGGGCGGCTTCTTCCGCGTGCGCGGCGAAAACGTCTCGTCCTATGAGGTGGAGGCGCTGCTGGCCCGCCATGACAAGGTGCGCGCCGCCGCCGCCGTGCCGGTGCCGGCGCGCGAGGGTTCGGAAGAGGACATCGCCGTGTTCATCGAACTGGTCGGGGGCGAGGTCATGGACGAGGCGGAGCTGCGCGAGCACGCCCGGGCGATGATGCCGAAATACATGCAGCCGGCCCATGTGCGCTTCATCGACGCCCTGCCGCTGACGCCGACCAGCAAGATCGAGAAATACAAACTGAAACGCCAGATCATGGACGAGCTCGGCCTCTGATCCGGCAGCCGGAACGACCAGGAAGAACCCATGACCCTGAACGTGGAAAACCAGACAGCGCCGGCGACCGACGAGGACGCCTATCTCGCCCACCTGCGCGACCTGCATGAAAAAGCATGGCCCGCCGGCGTTCCGCGAGCGCCCACATATGTGCACGGCGAAATCCCGCTCAGCGAATATCTGCGCACATGGGCGCGGCTGCAGCCGGACCGCGACGCGCTGATCTTCTACGGTCGCCGTTACACCTGGCGCGAGCTGGACGATCTCAGCGACCGGTGCGCGGCGCTGCTGCAACGCCTCGGCGTCAGGACCGGCGACCGCGTCGCCGTGTTCATGCCCAATTGCCCGCAGTTCCATGTGGTGTTCTTCGGCATCCTCAAGCTCGGCGCCGTGCATGTGCCGGTCAGCCCGCTGTCGCGCGCCTTCGAGCTGGCCTATGAGCTCAACGACACCGGCGCCGAAGTCATCGTGGCGCTGGATGAGCTGAGCGGCGTCATCGACGCGGTGCGCGGTGAAACCAGCCTGCGCGAGGTCATCGTCACCGGCTTCGCCGACGTCCTGCCGGAAAACCCGGAAATCCCCGTCCCGGCTTCCCTGCTGACCGCCCGGACCTTGCCGCCCGGCGCCACCGACCTGATGCCGGCGCTGGCGGCGATCACCGACGCCGCGCCCTTGCCGCCGCCAGACATCGACGCCGTGGCGGCGCTGAACTACACCGGCGGCACCACCGGCATGCCCAAGGGCTGTATTCACACCCAGCGCGACATGGTCTACACCGCCGCCGCCAATTATGGCGTGTCGCTGCGCATGTCGCCGGACAATGTCTCCCTGTCGTTCTTCCCGGAGTTCTGGATCGCCGGTGAGAACGCCGGGCTGATCTTCCCCACCTTCGCCGGCTCGACCCTGGTGTTGCTGGCGCGCTGGGACCCGCTCGGCGTGCTGGCGGCCATCGACCGCTACAAGGTCAACACCATGGCCATGCCGGTCGACGGCGCCGTCGAACTGATGGATCACCCGCGTTTCGGCGACTTCGACCTGTCGTCGCTGGCCCAGGTGCGCGTCGTGTCCTTCGTCAAGAAGCTCAACGCCGAATATCGCGGCCGCTGGAAAGCGCTTACCGGCCTCACCCTGGTTGAGAGTTCGTGGGGCATGACCGAAACCCACACCTCCAACACCTTCACGGTCGGCTTCCAGAACAACGACTTCGATCTGAACACCCGGCCCGTGTTCGTCGGCCTGCCGGTGCCCGGCGCCGAGTTCAAGATCACCGATTTTGAGACGGGTGAACTGGTTCCCCTCGACGGCGAAGGCGAAATCCGCGTGCGGACGCCGTCGCTGCTCAAGGCTTACTGGAACAAGCCGGAAGCAACGGCGGAGGCGCTCGGCGACGGCTGGTTGCGCACCGGCGACATCGGCTGCATCGACGCCGACGGCTTCCTGCACTTTCTGGGGCGCCGCAAGGAAATGCTGAAAGTGAAGGGCATGAGCGTGTTCCCGCCCGAGATCGAGGCGGTGCTCGGCCAGCACCCGGCCATCCTCGGCTCCGGCGTCATCGGGCGCGCCGATCCGGACCGGGGGCAGGTTCCGGTCGCCTTCATCCAGCTCAAGCCGGAAGCGGCGAACGAAGTCACGGCGGCCGACATCGAAGCCTGGTGCCGCGAACGCATGGCCAGCTACAAGACGCCGGAAGTGCGCCTGGTCGAGGCCCTGCCGATGACCGCCACCGGCAAGGTGCGCAAGCAGGACCTCAACGCCGGTTGAGGCGCGGCAAAGCCACGGGAGGGGCAAGGCCAGGGGCGCGCCTTGGCCAGCCCCTCATTTTTTGACAAAACGGCTGATCGCCTCGCGGAACGCCGGCGTCTGCATGCAATGGGCCATCGCTTCCAGCTCGGCGTCGAGCTGGGCCGCCGCCGGGGTCCGCGACGACTGCTGCACCAGCTGCTTCGTCAGGCGGATGGCGTCCGGCGTATTGCGCGCGAGCCGCGCCGCCATGTCGGCGGTGGCGGCCTCCAGCTGGTCGGCCGGCACGACCTGGTTGACGAGGCCCAGCTCCAGCGCATGTTGCGCCGTCAGGCTGTCGGTGGCGAGGAACAATTCCAGCGCCTTGCGCGGACCGACGCGCTCGACGATGCCGATGGAGCCGCCGCCGTCCGGCGTCACGCCCAGCTTGTTGTAGGCCGTGGTGAAGCGGGCGTTGTCGGCGGCGATGCAGATGTCGCCGAGCGCCGCGATCGAGAAGCCGGCGCCAGCGGCCGCGCCATGGACGCTGGTGAGCACGATGCGCGGCCCGTCGCGCAGCGCCATCAGGAAGACGTGCAGCGCCTGCAGCAGTTCGCGCACCATCGGTTCAATATTGTCGATATGGGCGACGAAGCAGCGGATGTCGCCGCCAGCGCAGAACGCCGGACCGTTGCCGCGCAACACGACGACGCGAATGTCCGGGTTTTCCGTGATCCGCGGCGCCAGCGCCGCCAGATGTTTCGCTTCGTCGAGGCCGATGGAGTTGTAAGCCTGCGGCCGGTTGAAAGTGACGGTGGCGATGGCGCCCTGAATATCGAGCAGCGCGGACGGTTCGGCGGTCACGGCGGCTTCCTCCCCAACAATGTTCCGATCCTGTTGCCCGCAGCCATGGCCCGTTTCGCCAGATCAGGCAAGCGGCGCGCCCCGGGACGGCCAGCCGGGCGTCCCGGGCGGCGCGAAGGGAATTTGCGGTGACTGGGCGCGGCGCGCGGAGTATGAGACCATTCCGGACGGAGCCTGACGCCGTCGCCACATCATGCAACACATCATGATGGAGCGTTTCCCTGCCTGAACCGGGACGCTCCAGGGAGCATTGCAGCCCATGACCAACCGGGTCCACCGCGGCGACCTGCCCGCTGACGTCGATTTTGGCGCTTCCGTCGCCATTGACACCGAAACGCTTGGCCTCAATCCGCTGCGCGACCGGTTGTGCGTGGTGCAGCTTTCCGATGGCAAGGGAGACGCCCACGTGGTGCAGATCCTGCGCGACGGCCCGCCGCCGGAAAACCTGATTCGCCTGCTCGCCAACCCGGATGTGCTCAAGATCTTCCATTTCGCCAGGTTCGATCTGGCCGTGCTGGAGCGCTATCTGGGCGTGATGACCACGCCGGTCTACTGCACCAAGATCGCCTCGAAGCTGACGCGCACCTACACCGACCGCCACGGCCTCAAGGATCTGACCCGTGAACTGCTCGGCGTCGATCTCTCCAAGCAGCAGCAATCGTCGGACTGGGCGGCGGACACCCTGAGCGACGCCCAGGTCGCCTACGCCGCCTCCGACGTGCTGCACCTGCACGCCCTGAAGACAAGGCTCGACGCCATGCTGGCGCGCGAGAACCGCACGGAGCTGGCCAGGGCCTGCTTTGAATTTCTGCCGACCCGGGCCCGCCTCGATCTGGCCGGCTGGCCAGAGACTGACATTTTCGCCCACACCTGACGCGCCCCGCGCGCGGCTCTCCCGCGAGGCGGACAGGCTGGCCCGCCGCCCGCGCCGCCGCCTTCGCTCCGGCGCAATTGTTCCATTTTGGCGACCCATTGTCGCCGGAAGCCTGCTGCAGGGTGCGGCCTCAGGAAATCTGGAAACCATTTCGGCATAAGGATCGACCGGGACAGCCGGGCGGCGCGCCAGGAACGGGCGCCCAGGTTTGCACGGGGCCACGCGTCTCGCATTTGTGACGCCAGTCGCCCATATAGGGGAATTGCGCGGCTGAGGGCCCGTCCGGGTCCACATGAGCCGCGTGGAGTATGCGCGTTTGCGCGGCGCAGACTGGCGCGCGGACGTCTTGTCGCGCGACGCGGCGGGCGCGGGAAAGTAGACGATGAGCGATACGATGAGGGCGGGCTATCCCGCCATGGGGCATGGTCTGCTGGATGGCGAGCGCCTGAACGCCTATCGCGCCGCCCTGCGCCACTCCCGCCTGGTCCGCGCCCTGCGCCTGATCATCCCGGCGGGCGCAACGGCGGCCGTCATCGCCCTCGTCGCATGGAGCCTGTTCCGGCCGCTGGGCAATATCGCCGGCCTGGAGATGGGGCCGGTGGCGCTCACCGGCACCAGGGTGACCATGGAAAAGCCGAAGCTGACCGGCTTCCGCAAGGATGGCAAGCCCTACGAGGTGACCTCGCTGGCCGCCTCCCAGGATGTGCGCAAGCCGGGCATTGTCGAACTGGAGCAGATCAACGCCCGCCTTGGCGCCATCGGCGACAACGCCACGCACATGGTTTCCGCGCGGGGCGTCTACGACATGAAGTCGGAAAAGCTGGAGCTGTCCGGCGGCATCGACGTGCGCACCGACAATGGCGACAAGGCCAGGCTGCAGGCCGCCCACATCAACCTGAAGGGCGGCGAACTCGAAACGAAGCAGCCCGTGCAGATCACCACCGCCAATGGCGGCTCCGTTAACGCAAATTCCATGCGCGTCACCGACAGTGGCAAGGTAATCGTGTTCGAAGGCCGCGTGCAGACTGTGCTATATCCGCAGCAGGACGGCCAGAAGGGCCCGCCCGCTACAACTCCCGGCCATGCCTCCGCGACGGACGCCGCCGGGAAACCGGATACAGGTGACCAGCAATGATGCGCCGCTCTGCTCCTGACAGTTGTCCGCCAGCCGGGGCTCCCGCCGCGGGCCGTCGCGGTCTGCCGCCGGACATGGTCTGGCGCGGCGTTCTGGCGGCGTGCATCGGCATGGCCGCCCTGCTGCCCGTCGCTCCGGCCGGCGCCCAGCCGAAAAAGCCGCATGCGGCCGCGGCTCCCGCTCCGGCCCAGAACCAGGGCTTCGCCGGTTTTGGCGGCGCCAACAGCAAGGAGCCGATCAAGATCGACTCTGACCGGCTCGACGTGTTCGACAAGGAAAAGAAGGCGATCTTCGCCGGCAACGTCGTGGCGGTGCAGGGCGAAACCACCATGCGCTGCAAAACCTTGACCGTGTTCTACGAGCAGGGCGTTGGCGCCCAGGGCGGCGCCAAACCGGCGCCTGGCGCCCAGGCTGCCAGCGGCGGCGATAATGGCGTGCGCCGTCTGGAATGCGCCGGCCCAATGACCGTGGTCTCGAAAGACCAGATCGCCACCGCCGACAACGCCATCTACGACAAGGGCGAACAGAAGGTTTACCTGAACGGCAACGCCAAGCTGAGCCAGGGCGAGAACGTCACCACCGGCGACCGGCTGATCTATGACCTGAGCACCAGCCGCGCCTCCGTCGAGCGCAAGCCCGGCCAGCGGGTGCGCGCCTTGCTGGTGCCGGGCAACGATGACAAGCCGCAGCCCGGGAAACCGGCGAAGCCGCAACCAGGCAAGCAGCACTGACATATTTTTGGCGAAGCGGTCGCCTGACAATGACGTCCGCTTTGTGAACGACAGGTTTGACAGGATGTACGACAGCACGGACGCTCCGACCGTCGGGTCCGGCGAGCAGCACTGGACCCACGCCGATCACGCCGCGCGGCTGGCCTCGGCTCCGGGCGGGGTGCTGTCCGTCGACGGCCTGCAAAAGAGCTACGGCGGCCGCACGGTCGTCAAGGGCGCCAGCCTGTACGTGCGCAATGGCGAGGCGGTGGGCCTGCTCGGCCCCAACGGCGCTGGCAAGACCACGATTTTCTACATGATCACCGGCCTGGTGCGGGCCGACCAGGGGGTCATCGGCCTCGACGGCTACGACATCACCCGCCTGCCCATGTATCGCCGCGCCCGCCTCGGCATTGGCTATCTGCCGCAGGAAGCCTCGATTTTCCGCGGCCTGTCGGTTGAGGACAATATCCGCGCCGTGCTGGAGGTCACCCAGCCGGACAGGAAACTGCGCGAGCGCGAACTGGACCAGCTGCTGGACGAATTCCAGATCGCCCGCCTGCGCAAGGCGCCGTCGATCGCCCTGTCCGGCGGCGAGCGCCGCCGCTGCGAGATCGCCCGCGCCCTCGCCGGCCGACCGTCATTCATGCTGCTCGACGAACCCTTCGCCGGCATCGACCCGATCGCCGTGGGCGACATCCAGGAACTGGTCAGCCAGCTGACCCGCCGCGGCATTGGCGTGCTGATCACCGACCACAACGTGCGCGAAACCCTCGGCATGGTCGATCGCGCCTACATCATTCACTCCGGCCAGGTGCTGATGGAAGGCCGCGCCGAGGACGTCATCGCCAACCCGGACGTGCGGCGGCTGTATCTCGGCGAGGACTTCCGGCTTTGACGCCGGGTCCTTGAGGGCGCCGCAACCAGGCGCATCGACACCGGCTCCGCGCTGATATAAGCAAGAATCGCGCCAACTCCCGGCGCCGGGCCGGCCATCCCGCTGGCCGGGGTCCGGGCGGGTCCACGCGGTAGGCCGGATGTCGTTCTCGCACAGGCTTGAAATGCGCCAGGCCCAGAGCCTGGTCATGACGCCGCAGCTGCTGCAGGCGATCAGGCTGCTGCAAATGTCCAGCCTGGAGCTCTCGGCCTGGATCAGCGACGAACTGGAGCGCAACCCCTTTCTCGAAGCGGAAAGTCCCGACAGCCCGGCCCGTCAGATGGAAGACAGCCGCCGCGCCGGCGTCGACAACACGCCGGCAGCGGCGGATGGCGCCGCCGGGACGGACGAACGTCCATGGGATTCCGCCGCTCTCGAAACCAGCCGCGCCGCTTTGGAAAGCGGCCTCGACGCCAGCCTCGACAATACGTTCGATCCTGACGGTCCATCGCTGGCTTTCGCTGGCCATGGCGGCCCCTCCGCCAGCCACGACCCGGCCGGCGATCGGGACCCTCTCGCCGGGCTCGCGGCCGTCCCGGATCTGCGCGCGCATCTGCGCGGCCAGCTCGGCGCGGCGCGGGTCGCCCCCCGGCTGCGGCTGGTCGCCGCCGTGCTCATCGACGCCATCACCGACGCCGGCTACCTCGACGCCGACACGGCGGCCGACCTCGACAGCCTTGGCCAGCGCCTGGGCGTCGCCCGCCCCGAGGTCGACGCGGCGCTGGCGCTGGTCCAGGGCTTCGATCCGCCCGGCGTCGGCGCCCGCGATCTCGCCGAATGCCTCGCCATCCAGTTACGCGAGAAGAACCGCTACGACCCGGCCATGGCCGCCCTGGTGGCGCGGCTCGATCTGGCGGCGAAGCGCGATTTCGCCGCCCTGCGCCGCATCTGCGGCGTCGACGACGCCGATCTCGCCGACATGCTCCGGGAATTGCGCGCGCTGGAGCCCCGGCCCGGCCGCCCGTTTGAAACCGTGCCGATAACGCCTCTGGTCGCCGACGCCCTTGTGCGGCGGGGGCCAGGGGGCGGCTGGATCGTCGAACTGAACAGCGACGCCCTGCCCCGCGTTCTGGTCGATCGCGCCTATTATGCCCGCGTGGCGCGCGCCGCCCGGGGCGAGGCGGAAAAAGCTTTTGTCAGCGACGCCTGGCAGAGCGCCAGCTGGCTGCACCGCAGCCTCGACCAGCGCGCCCGCACCATTCTCGCCGTCGCCACGGAAATCGTCCGCCAGCAGGAGGGCTTCTTCGCCGGGGGCGTCGCCCATTTGCGCCCCATGACGCTGAAATCAGTCGCTGACGCCATCGGCATGCATGAATCAACCGTGTCGCGCGTCACCGCCAACAAGTCGCTTGGCTGCGAGCGCGGCGTCTTCGAGATGAAGTATTTCTTTTCGGCAGCCATTGCCTCGGCGGGCGCCGGCGAAGCCCACGCAGCCGAGGCCGTGCGCCATCGCGTCAGGCAACTGATTGAAGCGGAAAAGCCCGACGCTATCCTTTCGGATGACGCCCTTGTCCGCATGCTGCGGGCCGATGGCGTCGATATCGCCCGCCGCACCGTCGCCAAATACAGGGAGTCCCTTCGCATTCCCTCGTCTGTCGAACGCCGCAGGCGCAAGGGGGCCGGCGGCTGAACCGCCGCGGCGTGGCCGGCGACGGCGCCCTGTCCCCATTTTGTATCCGTTGACTTGGCCGGGTCGCGTTCCTACGATTCAGTTACCGGAGAGACCATCGCAACTCGCCGCTTCGACGGCGCAGGGCGGCCGTGTCGCCCTGCCGCATGGGAGGTTGATATGACGCTACGCGTATCTGGCAAGAACATGGACATCGGCAGCGCCCTTCGCGGGCAGATTGAGGTCCGCGTCAACGCTGCGGTGGAAAAATACTTTGGCGGCAATGCCTCCGGACACGTGACCCTGACCCGCGATGGCGGCGGCTATCGCACGGAGTGCGGCCTGCACCTGGATTCAGGCGTCACCCTTGAAGCTTCGGGTATCTCCCACGATCCGGTGATCAGTTTTGATCAGGCGGCGGACCGGATGGAAAAACGCCTGCGCCGCTACAACGCCCGGTTGAAATCCCGCCAGGCGGCGAACGACGCATGGGCCAGCCCGGTGCTGAATGGCGCCGGCGAGCCCGATGACGGCGACTATGTGTCGGCCACGGTATTCGCGGAACCCGGCGATGAGGCGGATCAGGAAGATTTCCATCCTGTGGTGGTGGCGGAAATGACCAAGACCCTGCCCCTTCTGCCGGTCAGTTCGGCGGTGTCCCAACTCGATATTACGGGCGCGCCCATTCTTCTTTTCCGCCACGCTGGCACTTCCAGGCTGAACATCGTATATCGGCGAAATGACGGGACGATCGGCTGGATCGATCCTCCCGCGTCTGAAAAGGCGTGAATGCCGGCGCGGCGCGGACCATCAGGTCAGCGCCGCGACTGATTCATTGCCCAGGAGCAGGGTGGACGGAAGGGTCCGTCGCCCGGCGCTTCGCTTTTTGATGGATGTCGACGGACGGCTGCGCCGCAGTCCGCCCGTCGCCGCATGCGAGACAACATGCCCCTGACAGATCTTCTGACACCCGAGGCTGTGATTCCGGCCCTCAAGTGCAACAGCAAGAAGCAGGCGCTTCAGGAGCTGGCGGCGCACGCGGCCACCCTGATTCCCGATCTGACCGAGCGGGAAATCTATGACACGCTGGTGCAGCGTGAGCGCCTTGGCTCCACGGGCATTGGCGATGGCATCGCCATTCCTCACGGCAAGCCCGAGAAGCTGGACCGCGTGGTCGGCCTGTTCGCCCGCGCCGAGCGTCCCTTTGACTTCGACGCGCTCGACGGCCAGCCGGTCGACCTGATGTTTCTGCTGCTTGCGCCGGAGAACGCCGGCGCCGATCACCTGAAGGCGCTGGCCCGCGTGGCCCGCGTCCTGCGCGAACCAGCCATGCTGGAGCGCATCCGGGCCACCCGCGATCCGGACGCGCTTTACGCCCTGCTGACCGAGACCAACGGCGCCGCCCAGCCCGCCAGGGCCGCGCTGGCCTGAACCGCTGCCCCCAAGGCGCGCCGGACAAGACGCGCGCGCCGCGCAAAGAAGGCGCCTGGCAAAGAGCGCGCCTCAAGGACGCGCGGGAACAGGCCCGGTCCATCGTCTGGCGCCGCCGTTACGGCCGCGCCCGCGTCAGCAGTCTGGAAGCATACTAATTCTCTTTATCAAACGCCGCGCAGCGCTTATGCATGCAGCAGAGGCCCTGGAGCCGGCTCCGCCCGGATGGATCTGGCGTCGCCCTGTCCGCCCGGACGACGCGACGTCTTTTCCATGAGTTGAACCGCGCCCCCGGGGCCGCCTGTTGACAACCAGGCGCCATGTGCCGGCGGCGAAACGGTTCGCGCCGCTGGCGCAGGCGCGCAAACAAAGGGATGGGCGTTGTCGCCGTCCGGCTCCGGACGCAGGCGCCCAGGCGTTGATTCATGTCTGATGCCTCCGGCCTCGCCGCCACCTCGACCCTGTTCCCCCTCGGCCCCGATACGACGCCCTACCGCAAGGTCACGGACGCGGGCGTCAGCGTCGAGAAGATCGGCGACCGCGAGTTCCTGAACGTCGCGCCGGAGGCGATCACCGCCCTGGCCGAAGCCGCCTTCATGGACATCAACCACCTGCTGCGCCCGGGTCACCTCCAGCAGCTGGCCAAAATCCTCCAGGACCCGGAGGCCACCGGCAACGACCGCTTCGTCGCCTATGACCTGCTCAAGAACGCCAACATCGCCGCCGGCGGCGTGCTGCCCATGTGCCAGGACACCGGCACCGCCATCGTCATGGGCAAGAAGGGCCGCATGGTCTGGACCGACGGTGGGGATGAGGAAGCCATCGGCAAGGGCATCAGGGACGCCTATCTGAAGCGGAACCTGCGTTATTCCCAGCTCGCGCCCCTTTCGATGTTCGAGGAAAAGAACACCGGCTCCAACCTGCCGGCGCAGATCGACATCTATGCGGAAGGCGAGGACGCCTACAAATTCCTGTTCGTCGCCAAGGGCGGCGGCTCGGCCAACAAGACCTTCCTGTTCCAGGGCACCCCGGCGCTGCTCACCCACGATCGCATGATCGCCTTCCTGAAGGAAAAGATCCTGACGCTCGGCACCGCCGCCTGCCCGCCCTACCATCTCGCCATCGTCATCGGCGGCATGAGCGCCGAGCAGAACCTGAAGACGGTCAAGCTCGCCTCCACCCGCTACCTCGACGACCTTCCCACCACCGGCTCGGCGGACGGCCATGCCTTCCGCGACGTCGCCATGGAGGAGGAAATCCACAAGCTGACCCAGAGCCTCGGCGTCGGCGCCCAGTTCGGCGGCAAATATTTCTGCCACGACGTGCGCGTCATCCGCCTGCCGCGCCACGGCGCCTCGTTGCCGATCGGTCTCGGCGTCTCCTGTTCGGCCGACCGCCAGGCCAAGGGCAAGATCACCCGCGACGGCGTTTTTCTCGAGCAGCTTGAAACCAACCCCGCCCGCTTCATGCCGGAGGTGGATGAGGCGACGCTGGGCGGCGACGTCGTGAAAATCGACCTCAACCAGCCCATGAACGAGATTCTAGCCACCCTGAGCAAATATCCGATCCGCACCCGCCTGTCGCTCAGCGGCCCGATGATCGTCGCCCGCGACCTGGCCCACGCCAAAATCCGTGAGCGCCTGGAGCGCGGCGATCCGATGCCGGAATATCTGCGCAACCACCCGGTGTATTACGCCGGCCCGGCCAAGACGCCGACCGGCTATGCCTCCGGTTCGTTCGGCCCCACCACCGCCGGCCGCATGGACGCCTATGTGGACCAGTTCCAGGCCGCCGGCGGCTCCATGGTGATGCTGGCCAAGGGCAACCGCTCCTCCCAGGTCCGCGAGGCCTGCCAGAAGCACGGCGGCTTCTATCTCGGCTCCATCGGCGGCCCCGCCGCCCGCCTCGCCCAGGACTGCATCCGCAAGGTCGAGGTCGTGGAATATCCCGAGTTGGGGATGGAAGCGATCTGGCGTATCGAGGTGGAAGATTTCCCGGCCTTCATCGTCATCGACGACAAGGGCAACGACTTCTTCCGTGAACTGAACCTGAGCTGAGGCATGAATCGCGCACACCCCGCCCTGGCCATCGCCGCCCTCCTGTGCCTGCCCCACGCCGCGGCCGCCGCGCCTGTTAGCCAGACCTGCCAGCGCGACGCCCTGGTCATGCTGTCGGAAGTGCGCGAAGCCCGCGCCGAGCTTGCCGAGGCGGCCACCGCCTCGGACAGGGAGCGCTGCGCCGCCTGGCGCAAACAGGCGGCGACGCTTCGCAAGGCCAGCGCCTTTTACAAGCGCTGCCAGACCGGAGCGGAGCGCGACCGCAACGTGGCCAACGCCAACGCCGGCGTCGCCCAGTACGACAGCGCCGTCAGAACCCAGTGCGGCGGTAAATAACGCCTTCCGCGCAACCGGCGCGATCGCGAAACGTCACGCGACGCCGGTGGCGGGCGACGTTGCTCCAGTCCCCGGCGAAGCCGGCTCCCACTTTGCGGCGACTTGCTTTACAAGCCATGACGCGCCGGCGCTGCACCGCCGGCATCGGTCCGTCGCCTGAAAGCAGGAAATCCCCGTGAGCGCTCATTCAACGCCGGTTCCCTCCGCCTCCCGCCCGTCCGGCCCGCTGCAAGGCGCCGTGCGCGTGCCTGGCGACAAGTCCATGTCGCACCGGGCGCTGATCTTCGGCCTGCTGAGCGTGGGCGAGACCCACGTCACGGGCCTGCTGGAGGGCGACGACGTGCTGGCGACCGCCGCCGCGGCCCGCGCCCTTGGCGCGGACGTGATCCGCACTGGCGAAGGCGCCTGGACCGTGCGCGGCGTCGGCGTCGGCGGCCTGGTTTCCCCTGCGGAGACGCTGGATTTCGGCAACGCCGGCACCGGCTCGCGGCTGATGATGGGCGTGGTCGCCGGCCATCCGGTCACCGCCACCTTCGACGGCGACGCCTCCTTGCGCAAACGCCCCATGCGCCGGATCATCGATCCGCTGCTGCAGATGGGCGCCCGCGTCGTCGCCGAAGCGGAAGGCGGGCGCTGCCCGCTGACCCTGGAAGGCGCCCGCGAAACCATTCCCATCGTTTATGAAACGCCGGTGGCCTCGGCCCAGATCAAGTCGGCGGTGCTGCTCGCCGGCCTCAATGCCCCAGGCAGGACCACGGTGATCGAGCGCGAAGCCTCACGCGACCATACCGAGCGCATGCTGCGCCACTTCGGCGCCACGGTGGAGGTGGAGCCCTGGGGCGAGCACGGCCGCAAGATCACCCTGACCGGCCAGCCCGAGCTCACCGGCTCGGACATCGCCATTCCCGCCGATCCCTCCTCCGCCGCCTTTCCGCTGGTGGCGGCGCTGATTGTTCCAGGCTCGGACATCACGCTGGAAGGCGTGATGATGAACCCGCTGCGCACCGGCCTGTTCACCACCCTGCGCGAGATGGGGGCTGACATCGAGGTCATTGGCCAGACCAGCGAGGGCGGCGAGGACGTGGCCACCCTGCGCGTGCGCGCCAGCGCCCTCAAGGGCGTCGACGTGCCGGCCGAACGGGCGCCGTCGATGATCGACGAATATCCGGTGCTCGCCGTGGCGGCTGCCTTCGCCGAAGGTGAAACCCGCATGCGCGGCCTCTCCGAACTGCGCGTCAAGGAATCCGACCGTCTCGCCGCCATCGCCGACGGCCTGACGGCGGCGGGCGTCGTCAACCGCATCGAGGGCGATGATCTGATCGTCACCGGCGGCGCCGGCCAGGCGCGCGGCGGCGGCGTGGCCGCCACCCACCTTGACCATCGCATCGCCATGTCGTTCCTGGTGCTGGGCCTTGCCGCCCGCGAGGGCATGGCCATCGACGACGCGGCCATGATCGCCACCAGCTTCCCGGCGTTCACGCCGCTGATGCGGGCCCTCGGCGCCGATATCGCCATGGACGGAGGCTGACATGGGCGCGCCGACCGCTCCCGTCATCGCCGCGAACACCGCCCCGGTGATCGCCATCGACGGCCCCGCCGCCTCCGGCAAGGGCACGCTGGCCCGTCGCCTCGCCGCCCATTACGGGCTGCCCTGGCTGGACACCGGCCTGCTGTATCGCGCCGTCGCCGTGGGCGTGCTGAACCACGGCGCGGCGCTCGATGATGAGCCGGTCGCGGTGGCCATCGCCCGCGGGCTGCCGGCGGATTTCGCCGACAACCCGGCCCTGCGCACCAGCGAAGCCGGGGCCGCCGCGTCCCGCGTCGCCGCCCTCCCCGGCGTGCGCGCCGCCCTGCTGGACGCGCAGCGCGCCTTCGCCGCCCGCCCTGGCGGCGCGGTGCTGGACGGGCGCGACATCGGCACGGTGATCTGCCCCGACGCGCCCGCCAAGCTGTTCGTCACCGCTTCGGCCGAGGCCCGGGCCGACCGCCGCTACCGGGAGCTGGCCGCGCGCGATCCGGCCGCGTCCTACGACCGGATTCTGGCGGATATCCGCAAGCGGGACGCTGATGACGCCAGCCGCGCCGTGGCGCCGCTGGTTCCGGCGGCGGACGCGGTGCTGCTCGACACCACCAGCCTCGACATCGACGGCGCTTTCACCAACGCCCTTGCCATTGTCCAGCGCCTGCTCGGCGCGCCCCAACCCGGCCGCTGACCCCACGCGACGTCCACAATCGGAGATTTCCGGGCTGGCGAGGCGCCGGCTACTGCTCCTGTCCATGAAGCGCGATCCGGTGGATCCGCAAGGAGCGGCGAGCAATGGCAATGGGTTCCGTCCCCGCCGGCGAATTTCTGGGCGCGGCTGTCCTGGTTTATCTGGGCAATGGCGGCGTCGCCGCCGCCCTGCTCAAGGGCTCGAAAGCCGAGGGCGCCGGCTGGCTGGCGATCACCGCCGCCTGGGGCTTCGCCGTCGTCTGCGGCGTGCTGACGGCCCAGGCCGCCGGCAGCCCCGAGGCGCATATCAATCCGGCGATCACCCTGTTCGTCGCCGCCCGCGCCGACAACTGGTCGCTGCTGCCGCTTTATGTCCCGGCGCAGTTCCTCGGCGCCTTCGCCGGCGCGGCGCTTGTCTGGCTCACCTACCGGCCATTCTACGCCGCCACCCCTGATCCAGCCCTGAAACTGGCCACCTTCTGCACCAGCCCGGCCGAACCAGCGGCGGACCACCCGCCCGCTGACGATGCGCCGACGCCGCCGACGGGCGCCGGACCCAACGACGCCAGGTCCAGCGGCGCAAAGTCCAGCGGCGCCAGCGCCTCCGCCTGGCTCGCCGAAATGCTCGCCACCTGCATGCTGGCCCTGCTGGTCGCGGTCATCGGCTCACAGGGCGTCGCCGCCGCCGGCCTGCCGCACGGCCTCGGCCCGCTGCTGGTCGGTCTGGCGGTGTGGGCCATCGGCCTCAGCCTCGGCGGACCCACCGGCTACGCCATCAACCCGGCGCGCGATCTGGCCCCGCGCATCGCCCACACCCTGTTGCCGGTGACCGGCAAGGGTGATTCGGGCTGGCGCTACGCCGCCGTGCCGACGCTGGCGCCGCTGGCCGGGGCGCTGCTGGCGGCCGGTCTCACGCGCAGTTTCGGCATTGGCTGAGCCGGCGCCTGGCTGCGGGTTGACCCGTCGCGGTTCGCCAGTCCACCCTGCCCGCAGGGTTGTTTTACCCTGAAACATTTCCATCCGCCGGCGGGCAAAACGTTTCGCCGCCGTCCCATGACGGTTAAAGATGGGGCCGGAACCGATTCGCCCGGCCCTCACATCCCAGACCGGAGACTGCGCCAATGCCAGCGCTGTTGCGCTCGTACACCTTCTGGATTGCCGCCGCTGTCATTCTCGTTCTGGCTTACATGGCGACGCCGTTCATCGCAGCGGCGCATCTGGCCGAAGCCGTGCGCAACCGCGATGCGCCCGCCATTCTGGCCCAGGTCGACAAGGGTTCGCTTGGCCGCTCCCTGACGCGCCAGGTGTTGCGCGCCTATCTGGCCATTCACGGCAAGGAGCAGGCGGCGAGCCCGTTCGCCCAGCAGATCGCCGCCGGCCTCGCCGCCAATGCGCTCTATCCGGTGCTGCACCAGATGACGACGCCAGCCGCCCTGTCGGAACTGCTGGAGCGCGGCTGGCCCGACGAGGGCGGCAAGCCAAAGCCTGTCGCGCGCCTTGGCATCGACGGCATCGGCGGCGCGCTGGCCAAGATCAACGACGCGTCGTTCACCGGCCTGACCCACTTCCGCATGAATGTCGACGTGGATGGCGACCCCAAACGCCGCCTCGGCTGGCGCTTCCGCATCAGCGGCTTTCGCTGGAAGCTTTACGCCATAGACCTGTCGCCGGAGATCCTGCACGATATCGTTGCCCGCCTCCCCGTCGCGGAGCGCATGAAGATCGAAGACAAAAGCGGCGAGCGGCGCGTCTTCTGAACGGCGCCGCTCGCCGCCAGGGGCCCAGCCGGCGCGGCCGGTTTCCTTGCGGGAAACGCCCGCCGCGCCGCCTGACTTTGCCGGAACGGTGGTTTGGGCCCCGCGGCTTTGGCGTCAGGCCCCCGACGGGCGCCCGGCGCGCCGGGTCGCCGGCGCCTTCGCCGGGTCTTCCGGCCAGAAGTGCTTTGGATAACGCCCGCGCATGTCGGCGCGCACCTCCGCCCATGAGCCGCGCCAGAACCCCGGCAAATCACGGGTGATCTGGATCGGCCGTTGCGCCGGCGACAGCAGATGCAACGCCAGCGGCGCGCCCGCCACCTCTGGATGCGCTTCCAGACCGAACAGCTCCTGCACCTTCACCGCCAGCGTCGGGCCGTTTTCGCCGCTGTAGTCGATCGCAACGCTGGTCCCCGCCGGCGTCGCGAAATGCGTCGGCGCGGCGCTGTCCAGTTCGCGCTGCAAATCCCACGGCAGCAGCGCCCGCAGGGCGTTGCTCACGTCCTCGGCGCTGACTTGCCCCAGGCTGCTGCGCCCGGCGAGAAACGGCTCCAGCCACGCCCCGTCCAGCAGGGCGGCGTCCGACAGGTCCGGCCAGCGTTCATCCCTGGCGGCGCGGCGCATGAACAGCACCCGGTCGCGCCATTGCCGCAGCGCCTTCGACCAGGGCAGGGCGTCGAGCCCCACCACGGCGAGGCCGCGGGCCAGCACGCCGGCGCAATCATCCTCCGGCTCCGGCGCGGCGGTGGTTTCCCCCAGCATCAGGGCGCCGAGTCGTCGCTGCACCCGCACGCGCACCGCCGACGTCTCACGGTCGAACGTCACCACGCGCAGCTCCCGGATGCGGTCGCCGCCGAGCAGCAGCACCTCCTCCGGCTCCAGCGCCGCCGCCAGCATGATGCGGGCGGAAGCGGCCGCGCCCATGGCGTCGGCGACGCATAACCAGCCGGCGCGGGTCAGGGCGCCGCCGCCCTCCAGCCGCACGCCGCGGCCATTGACCATATGAAACTGCCCGTCCCGTCCCCGCGCCCGGGCGATGCGATCCGGCCAGGCCAGCGCCAGCAACAGACCGGTGGAGGGCGCAATGCCTTCTGGCAGGCGCAGCAGCGCCGCCAGGGCCTGGCGGGCTTCCGGGTCGCGCAGCGCCCGTTCGGCCTGTTTCACCCAGCCATCGGCCATGCGGCGCAGCGCCTGGGCGCGGGGGCCACGATCACCACCGAAGCGCTCCAGCCGCTCCGCCAGATCGATGCTGTCGCCGCCGGCCCCGCGCTCGCCGATCAGCGCCGCGATAATGGCGGCGGCGCGACCATGGCCCGCCGCCGTCGCCGCCAGCACCATGCGGGCGAGGCGCGGCGACAGCGGCAGTTCCGCCAGCGCCCTGCCCAGCGGCGTGGCGCGGCCGTCCGCATCACGCGCGCCCATGTCCTTCAGGAACGCCGCCGCCTCGTTCAGGGCCGGACGCGGCGGCGGGTCGCAGAACGCCAGGGTCGCCGGATCAGCGACGCCCCACATGGCGCAATCCAGCAGCAGGGGGGCGAGGTCGGCGTTGAGAATTTCCGGTTTGGCGAATGGCTCCAGCGCCGCGTCCGCTGCTTCGGCCCACAGCCGGTAGCATACGCCTGGCGCGGTGCGGCCGGCGCGCCCGCGCCGCTGGTCAGCTTCGGCCCGGGAGGCGCGCACGGTTTCCAGCCGGGTCATGCCCACCGCCGGCTCGTAACGCGGAACCCGCGACAGGCCGCTGTCGATGACGACGCGCACGCCGGCAATGGTGATCGACGTTTCGGCGACGGACGTGGCCAGCACCACCTTGCGCCGCCCCGCCGCCGCCGGGGCCACCGCCTGGTCCTGCGCCGCCGGCGGCAGCGCGCCGTAAAGCGGCGCCACATCCACCAGATCGCCGCCAGGGAACCCGGCCAGTCGCTCCGCCAGCACCCGCTGGGCGCGCATGATCTCACCCTGCCCTGGCAAAAACACCAGGATGGAGCCGGGATGGGCGCGCAATGCCCGCAGCGCCGCCTCGGCCATATCCTGCTCCAGCGGCGCATCGGCGCGCCGCCCCAACCAGTGCGTCTCCACCGGATAGCTGCGCCCCGGGCTTTCCAGCACCGGCGCCGGGACGCCCCCGCCGCCAAGCAGGCGCGCGACCCTGCCGCCGTCGAGCGTCGCCGACATCACCACCAGACGCAGATCGTCACGCAGGCCGTTCTGCACGTCGAGCGCCAGCGCCAGGCCGAAGTCCGCGTCGAGCGACCGCTCGTGAAACTCGTCGAACAGCACGCAACCGACGCCGGTGAGTTCCGGATCATCCAGCACCATGCGCGCGAACACGCCCTCGGTGACCACTTCAATCCGGGTGCGCGGTCCAACGCGCGATTCCAGCCGCACGCGCAGCCCCACCGTCTCGCCAACGGCTTCGCCCAGCATCGCCGCCATGCGGGCGGCGGCGGCGCGGGCTGCGAGGCGACGCGGCTCCAGCACAATGATCTTGCGTCTCCGCAGCCATGGCGCGTCGCTGAGCGCCAGCGGCAGACGCGTGGTCTTGCCGGCCCCGGGCGGCGCGATCACCACGGCGGACAGGCCGTCGGCCAGCGCTTTCCGCAGCGGCGCGACGATTTCCTCAACGGGCAGGACATCGGGGACAGACGACAAAATTCAGCATCCTGAACATGTTAGCGGCGACGCGGTCCGCGGTTTCTCAAATATCCATTTAAACGACGTTGTTTTCGGAACAATCATGCGTGGCGATTGTTGTATCACCACGGGATGGCGTCGACGCTTCTTCCCCACAGGTCAGGCAAGCTGATCTGACGACAGCTGGCTGGCGGGTCCACCGGGCGCGGGGGGAGCCGCCAGACGCAATAACCAGAACATTCTGCATGGAAAATTGAATGCTGCGGTTCGCCAGAGCGGGCAAGGCCCAGCCATGGCTGCAGCCGGGGAAAACACGATGACAGAGAGCACCGGAAAATCCCGCCGGGGTTTCGCCTCCATGGATCGCGAACGGCAACGGGAAATCGCCAGCAAGGGCGGGCGCAGCGTGCCCGAGGAAAAGCGCAGCTTCTCGCGGGACCGCAGCCTGGCGGCGGCTGCAGGACGCAAGGGCGGCCAGAATGTCAGCCCCGAGGACCGCAGCTTTTCCCAGAACCGGGAGCTGGCGTCCCATGCCGGACGCAAGGGCGGCCAATCCTCGCAACCATTGCGCAACGCCGGCAGGAGCGCCGCCCCGGATGATATGGTCAAAAGCCCTGTCGTGGCGGGAGCCGAAAGCCCGCTGACCGAGGCATGAACCGGCAAATATCTGAGCAAAGGCGATCCATGTCCCACGGACATGGATCCTTTTTCATGAACTGATCGTATGCGTGGTTGTACTGGCGGATGTTACATCCAGAAAACGCCGCCAGAAAACGCCGCGCGGCCCGATGCAGGTCCAGTAAATAGCAACACGTAAAACCCGCGCGGCTTCTTTGCCGGGCGCGTTTTCTTCACGCGAACAGGCGGGGCTTTCTCCGGAATTCATGCTAACGCGCCGCCGATTTTGACCCGGCCTTCGCGGGGGGACTGGCAGACGGCGACGTTCTTGGCGACGTTCTTGGCGCGACGCCGATGATCGGCCCCACCGGATACAGCCAGTCGCGGCGCCCCACGTCCGGCGCATAGATGCTGGAGATGGAGCCGTCGAGATAAAGGGCGTCCGGTGTCTTCAGAACGTCGCGGAACAGGCGGGCGAAGGAGCCGAAGCTGACCGGCTGATCCGAGATGGCGAACACCACCGTCCCGCCGTCCCGGACGCCGACGCCATTGCGAATTTTGAGCGATTGCCCCTCATCGGCGAAACGCGGATGCAGCTTGCCGTCGATCACCAGCATCGGCCCCGACTGGGTGGCGTAAAGCGCCCGTGGCTTCTGGCGCAGGTACCGTTCGGTGGTCAGCACGCCGGCCCCGGAAGCGGTGACATAGAACACCCCGTTCGGCTTCATATGGAAATTGCCGGAGCCACGCCGGGTGTTGGCGGCGCGCAGTTGCCTGCCCCCTTCGATGAACAGGCCGACCGGCCCGCGATCATCGCCGTACATGCCGCCATTGATCGCCATCACCAGCTCCTTGCCGGCGGGGCTGTCGACAAGGCGGCTCAGGCGGCCGTAGGGCTGGCCATCGGCGCCGCGCAGATACATCCGCACCTGATGCTCGCGCAGGGAAACGTTGCAAACCACATGGCTGACGCCCTCGAACGTCAGCTTGCGGCACAATCCGTCAGCGTTGGCCACGCCCGTCGCGGCCACGCCGCCGGACGTGGCCACGGCGGCCAGGAGCCCGGCGCGGGCGATAGCCGCGCGGGCGTTCCCCCGCCGGCCGGGCCAGATTGTCCCGCCATCAGCCAGGTTTGGCGCAACGGCCCCGCGCAAGGCGGCGCCGCCCGCCCTGCCAGAAAGCAGCCCTGGGAGGAGCGACCGGAAAGCGAGCCGCAACCGGCGAACACGACATATTTCGCGAAGCATGGAACATCCGTCGCCGGAAAGTTGAAACTCAGGGCCCACAGCCAGCGCGACCAGAATCAGGCCGCCGTGGCTCCGGTCGCTTGTGTCGCGACTTGTCGGCAGCATGATGGCGGGGCAAGGCTCAGGTTCGCATCTGGTCCAGCATGCGGCACAAATCGGCGCGAATGGTGCGGCGCGCCAACGCCTGCATGGGACGCGCGGCGGCAGGATCAGCGAAGCGCGCGGCCATCGACCGCCCCGGCGTCACCGTCACGCCGTCGCCGCCGCGCGGCTCCACCCTGGAGGCCGGGTCCTGAAGGGCGCGGGCGATATGCTCCGCTCCGCCCAGGCAGATAAAATCGTCATCACGTCGCAAGGGCGCCGTCGCCTGCTCCAGCGCCAGGGCTTCATCGATGATCCGGTCGCGACGGTCCTCCGGCATGGCCGCCGCCCACGAAAAAGCCTCAGCCGCCAGGTCGAACAATTGCTCGCTGCGCGCCGAGGGCGCCGAGGCGTCGGCGCAGCGCGGCCCGTCAATGGTCAGCACGGCCATGGTGTAGATCGCCACCAGCGACGCCTGCTCGCGCAGCCGCGCCCGGTCGCGTCGGGGGCTCCTTGCCGCCGAGCGCATCAGTTCGCGGCTGTAGACGAAACCGAGGTACGCGCTGCCGCCGTCACGCAGGCGCCGGTCCTGCCAACCCCGCGCCAGCCGCCCCCGGCCGGCGTCGTGCTCGCGCTCCAGCGCATCGCCCAGCGCCGCATATTGCTTGTGGTCAAGCAGGTCGTCGAAACGGTCGACGATCTTCTGGCTGGCCGGCGCCGCCACGCGGGCTTGCGGATGCGGCCGGGTCGTCGCCGCGCCAACGCTGGCCCAGCCAACCGCCATGGCGAGCGCAAGCACCGCCCGTATCGCCAGCCGTCCGCCGCGTTCGCTCGCATATCGCATCATGCGCAGGCCCATCCGCGCCTCTTCGTGCCCCTTCAGGCGCTCCGCGTCACGACGAACTCCGGCGCGCGCGAGGGGATAGACCGCAAACCGCATATCCCGGGATATGCGAACATATGTCAGCGTCGCCATGATCGCATTGCATCCTGCCCCCGCTCGTCCGCCTCGTCCGCCCATCCCGCCCCCGGAGAACCTCCTGACAACGGCCAGGCTATGCACCGCTGAACATATGGCGCGCCGAATGGTTCCCGCTACCACAGCCCCAGGCCGCGCGCCCCAGGCCCTTCCAGAACCCATGCCCCCATGCGCGAGCGCGCGCCGCATCGCGCCAGGCGGCCCAAGCGACCCAAGCGACCTTCAGGCCATGGACGCGCCAGAACGGGCCCTGTTTGGCGCGCCCGCGTGTCGATGCCTGCCGTCAGTGCGCCTCTTCCCAATTGTCGGCGGCGCGCGCGTCCACATGCAAGGGCACGGCCAGCGACAGCAGTGGCAGCGGCGCCTGCTCCATCACCTGACGCGCCACGGCGATGGTGCGGTCAGCCTCCGCCTCCGGAACCTCGAAGATCAGTTCGTCGTGCACCTGCAACAGCATGCGGCCGGTGAGGCCGGCGTCAACCAGCGCCGCGTCCATGCGCGTCATGGCGCGACGGATGATGTCGGCGGCGCTGCCTTGGATCGGGGCGTTGATCGCCTGGCGCTCCACCGCCGCCCGCTGCGACGGGTTGGACGAGGTGATGTCCGGATAATGGCAGACGCGCCCAAACAGGGTGGTGACGTAACCGTTCTCCCGGCAGGCTTTTTTGGTCGCGTCCATATAATCGCGGATGCCGGGGAAGCGCTCGAAATAGCGCTTAATGTAAGCGCCCGCCTCCTCGCGCGGAATGCCGAGCTGCGCCGCCAGGCCAAAGGCGGAAATGCCGTAGATGATGCCGAAATTGATCGCCTTGGCGCGACGGCGCACCAGCGGGTTCATGCCCTCGACCGGCACGCCGAACATCTCCGACGCCGTCATGGCGTGGATGTCGACCCCTTCGGCGAACGCCCGCCGCAACTGCGGAATATCGGCGATGTGGGCGAGAATGCGCAGTTCGATCTGCGAATAGTCGGCCGAGATCAGCTTGCGGCCTGGCTCGGCGACGAAAGCCTGGCGAATTTTCCGGCCTTCCTCGGTGCGCACCGGAATGTTTTGCAGATTGGGCTCGGACGACGACAGCCGGCCGGTCGTGGTCGCCGCCAGGGAATATGAGGTGTGCACCCGGCCGGTCTGCGGGTTGACGTATCCCGGCAGCGCGTCGGCGTAAGTGGACTTCAGCTTGGCGAGCTGGCGCCATTCCAGGATGCGGCGCGGCAGTTCGTGGCCGTCGTCGGCCAGCTCCTCAAGAAAACGGGCGCCGGTGGCCCATTGCCCGGTCGGCGTTTTGCGGGCGCCGGGCAGTTGCATGCGGCCGAACAGGATGTCGCCGAGCTGTTTGGGCGAGCCGATGTTGAACTTCTCGCCGGCGAGTTCATAGACCTCGTCTTCAAGTCGCGTCAGCGACTGGGCGAACTCGCCGGAGAGGCGCGACAGCATCTGTCGGTCGATGGCGACGCCGCGCTCCTCCATGGCCGCGAGCACGGCGACCAGCGGGCGCTCCAGGCTTTCGTAGACCTGGGTTCTGCCTTCGGCGACGAGGCGCGGCTTCAGCACCCGCCACAGGCGCAGGGTGACGTCCGCGTCTTCGGCGGCGTATTCGGTCGCCCGGTCGATCGGCACGAGGTCGAAGGTCACCGCATTGCGGCCGGAGCCGGCCACCTCCTTGAACGGGATGCAGGTATGGCCGAGCAGGCTCTGGGCCAGCGCGTCCATGCCATGGCCGCCAGGTCCGACGCGGCCGGCATCCAGCACATAGGACATCAGCATGGTGTCGTCGTAACCGCTGACGCGCACGCCATGGCGGGCGAACACCAGCAGGTCGAACTTGAAGTTCTGCCCGACCTTCAGAACGTTCGGGTCTTCCAGCAGCGGCTTCAGCAAGGCGATCGCTTCGGCGTGCGCAATCTGGTCCGGCAGCAGGCCTTCGCTGAACAGGTCGGCGCCGCCGCGATGCTGCAACGGGATGTAGCAGGCCCTGCCCGGCGCGGCCGCCATGGAGACGCCGACCAGGTCGGCGGCCATGGCGTCAAGGCCATTGGTCTCGGTGTCGACGGCGACGACCCCCGCCTCGCGCGCGGCGGCGATCCAGCGTTGCAGCCCGGCGGCGTCGGTAACCGTTTCATAGCCGCTGCGGTCAACCGGCGCGCCGGCGCTCTCAAGCCGGCGCGCGGCCGCAAGCGCCACAGGCATGGAAGAAACCGCAGGCATGGAAGAAGCCGCAGGGACGGAGGCGCCGGGAGACGCCGGCTCCATCACAGGCGACGCCGCCACGGCGCTCCCGCTTGTGTCAGATGCCCCTCCGTCCGTCCCTGGCGCGGCGGCTTCCCCGCCAGCCGGGGCCGGCAGCTGCGGCGCGCCCATCGGCGAATAAACGCCCGCCACGAGCGCGGGGTCAGGATCGATGGTCGCTGCGTCCACGTCAAACAGTTCCGCGGCGCGTTTCACCAGCTGGGTGAACTCCATCGCCTTCAGAAACGCGACCAGCCGCTTCGGATCGAAATCCACGATGCGATGATCGCCCAGCGGCGTCGGCGTCGGCGTGTGCGTGTCCAGCGTCACCAGCTTCAGCGACAGCCGCGCCACATCGGCGTTGTCGAGCAACGACTGGCGGCGCTTCGGCTGCTTGATGCCCGGCGCCGCCGCCAGCAGCGCCTCCAGGCTGCCGTATTCGTTGATGAGCTGGGACGCTGTCTTGACGCCAATGCCGGGCACGCCCGGCACGTTGTCGGAGGCGTCGCCCACCAGCGCCTGCACGTCCGGCACCAGCTCCGGCGGCACGCCGAATTTCTCGATGACGCCCTCGCGGTCCAGCCGCCGCTCCGGCCGGTAACCCGGCTTGCCGCGCACCCCCGATTCGAAATCGTAGAAGGTGACGCCGTCGCCGACGAGCTGCATCAGGTCCTTGTCGGCGGAGACGATCAACGTTTGCGCCCCGGCCTCGGAGGCCTGGCGGGCGTAGGTGGCGATGATGTCGTCGGCTTCCCAGCGCGGCATTTCCACCGGCGTCATGCCGAAGGCCCGCACCGCCTCCCGCATCAGCGGAAACTGCGGAATCAGCTCGGCCGGCGGGTCGGGCCTGTGCGCCTTGTATGCGGGATAAAGCTCACGCCGGAACGAATCCTCCGACTGGTCGAACACGATGGCCATCACCGTCGGCTTCACGCCCAGCGCCCCATCGCGCACGAACTGCAACAGCTTGGCGCAGAACAGCCGCACCGCCCCCGTCGGCAAACCATCGGACGGGCGGGCATTGTAACGCCGGTCCTGGTTCATCGACTGGAAATAGGCGCGAAACACAAAGGACGAGCCATCGACCAGCAGAACCTGGTCGTCCGGCGTCAGGGCGGGGGCCGACCCCTCGGGAGCGGAAGCGTTCATGGCGCCAGTGATAGCAATTTAATCGCCGGGCAGCCATGCCTGAAGCCAGCCGATTTTTCTTGTGACGTACGGCGGCCTGACGGCGATAACGCACACATTATCAACGCGGTAAGACCTGGCGCGCCTCCCGCCTGCCGAACCCCGCCCCCAGGTCATCCCCACGAACCGCCCCGGCCGCGACGGGCGCTGGACCATCGCCCGCCTCACCGCGCGGCGGCCGGCGAATATCCGGCAGAAACGATGCGCCTCGCGCCCCGCCGTCTGCCTGCTCAGGCCTGCCGGTCGCCCTTGCGCTGGCGCGTCGCCACAAACACCAGCAATGCGGCGCCAACGCCGTACAGCCCCCACTTGAACGGCAGCGCATCCGCCGTCTCCGAGCGGATCGGCCGCACGGTCACCGTGCCGGGACGCGACTGGACGCCGGCCTGCCCATTGGCCTGCGCGGCGGCGATCTGCTGCGGCGACACCACCCATTCGGCGCCCCGATGCCTGTCCCAGGCCATGAAGCCGCCGCCGACCACGACGCCAGCCACAAGCGCCAGAATGATGCGTGGAACAAGGTTCATATGTCTCCGCTCCCAATGTTACCTAACGGAAGCTACATACGCCGCAATCCCTTGTGCTGTCACGCCTTCGGGAGGCGCCCGCGTCTCACTTGAAATCCAGGGTTGCAGCATGCACATCGACAGGCAGGCGGAAACGCCGCCATGATGCGCCGCCGCGCCGCCAGAAAGGTCGCGGACCGTTCGGGAGCCTGCCGATGACCACGCTTTTCCGGAATCCGGGCCTTGACCCTCAGGCTGATGCGCCGGCAGCCCTTCTGAAGCCGCCGGCCGTCCTGTCCGGCGCTGCGCCTGGGCTCCGGCCGGCCGCGCGTCGCTGGGGCCGCGCCACCCTCGCCGCCTGCTCCGCCCTGACCGCCGCCGTGTTGGCCTTTGAGACCGCCGAGGCTGCATCACGCCATGGAGCGGGCCGGAGCAGCGCGCCGCAGGCCCGCCAGGCCGCGCCGCGTGGAGAGGTCTTTCTCAACGGCCGTTGGGTCAGTTCGTCCTGGTGCGACGCCACGGTGCCGGGCCCCGATGGCGGCCCGGGCGGCCCCGGCCGCGGCCTTTGCGACGCCAACACCCCGCGCCGCTGAACACCGGCTTCCGGCAAACATCGCCTGACGATCCGGCATGCCCCGCTTCCAGGCCAGACATGCCTGGCCTCCGCCTTGCGCGCCGCCGCCCCGCATGGAACTGTGCGGCCATGCTGCGGGCGTGGCCCGAAGACATGCGCCGGGTCATTTGCCCTGGCCGCCATGTCCGGCCCTTTGTGACGCGCCCGGCAAAAAGGGAGAGAAACCATGCCTGTCAATCGCCAGGTCACCATGGCCGTGCGCCCGGTCGGCGAACCCAAGCTGACCGATTTCGGCATCGTCGATACGGAAGCGCCCGCGCCTGGCCCCGGCCAGGTGCTGGTGAAAACCTTGTGGCTGTCGCTGGATCCCTACATGCGCGGCCGCATGAGCGAGGCCAAATCCTACGCCCGCTCCCTGCAGCCGGGGGATGTCATCGTCGGCGGCACCGTGGGCCAGGTGGAAGCGTCCAACAATAGCGCCTTCAGGCCCGGCGACATTGTCCTCGGCTACGCCGGCTGGCAGGGCTATTACGTCACAGACGGCTCGGACCTGCGCAAGATCGACCCGGCCGACGCGCCGATCCAGAGCCACCTCGGCGCGCTCGGCATGCCGGGCATGACCGCCTACACCGGCCTGCTCAACATCGGCCAGCCCAAGGCCGGGGAAACCGTCGTCGTCGCCGCCGCGACCGGCGCCGTCGGCGCGCTGGTCGGCCAGATCGCCAAAATCAGGGGTGCGCGCGCCGTTGGCGTCGCTGGCGGCCCCGAGAAGTGCAAATTCCTGATCGACGAGCTTGGCTTCGACGCCGCCGTCGACCATCGCGACCCGGACATGAAGGCGAAGCTGAAAGCAGCCTGCCCGGATGGAATCGACGTCTATTTCGAGAATGTCGGCGGTGCGGTGTGGGATGCGGTCTTCCCCCTGCTCAACGACTTCGCCCGCATTCCCCTGTGCGGCCTCATCGCCCACTACAACGACACCGCCGTTCCCGAAGGGCCGGATCGCCTGCCTGGCCTGATGCGCCAGGCATTGACGAAGCGGCTCACCCTTCGCGGCTTCATCGTCTCGGATTTCGCCGCCGACGGCCCGGCGTTCCAGCGCGACATGAGCCAGTGGATCCGCGAGGGCAGGATCCGTTACCGGGAGGACATCGTCGAAGGCCTCGACAAGGCCCCCGAAGCGTTCATCGGCCTGCTGCGCGGCAAGAACTTCGGCAAGCTTCTGGTCAAGGTGGCCTGACGGGCCCTTTGAAGCGGGCCCCATGAATAACGCGCCCCGGCGGGGTTGCGGCATTTTCCGGCAAGGCGCGCCGCCAGCGTCGGAAAATGCCCCCGCCGGGGCTTTTGCCATCACCCCATGGAGTGCGCGAATTCCCGCACGCCCGAGGCGATGAACTGCACGGCGATGCAGGCCAGCAGGAAGCCCATGATCTTGGTGACGGCCTGAATGCCATGTTCGCCAAGGAAGCGGGCCAGCCAGTCGGCGCCAGCCAGCACGATCCATGCGATGACGCCGGTGATGACGATGCCGGCCAGGACGACGGCGTAGCCCAGAAGCTGGTAATCCGCCGGAATTTGCGAGCCATAACCCATTACGATGGCGATGCAGCCCGGCCCCGCGAGGCCCGGCATGGCGATCGGCGAAAATGAAATGTCCACCTCGGCCCGCTTGATGGCGTCCGGCCCGCCCTTCACCGTGTCTGCTTCCCCGTCGCCGGAGAACAGCATGCGGAACGCCAGCACCAGCACGATGAGGCCGCCGGCAATGCGGATGCCGGCAAGCGAAATGCCGAACAGCGCGATGATGCCGTTGCCGAGCAGGAAAAACGCCACGAGGATGGCGATGGCGTACAGTGCTGATTTGCGCGCCTGCTGTTGCCTGAATTGCGCCGAACCTTGACGGGTCAGGCTCAAAAACAACGGCGCCATGCTGACGGGATTCATGATCGGCAGCAGCCCGATCACCACCAGCAACACGTGCTTGGCGGCTGTCACGACAAGATCCATAGCTTTCCCATCTCTGGCGGAGCACTATCGGCGCCGCCGGTCCTGACCAAAAACACTTCGGGACGTCACGTCCGCTTGCCCGCATGCACTACGCGATGGCTCCAGTGCGCGGGCCCGCAGGACAGGAGCGGAACCGTGGCGGGCGTCGCCTGTCCATGACGCCGCCCGTGCTTTCCGGCATTTCAGCCCGCCCCTTCGCGCACGAGGGCCTCTGGCTCCGGCTCCTGGCGCGCACGCGCCGCCCGGCGCTCCAGTCGCCACACCGCGAGCGACAGAAGCGCGACCGGCGCGCCCACCAGCGCCGTGCAGATAAAGAACCACGGATAACCAAATTTGTCGGCCAGCAGCCCCGAGGCGCCGCCGACAAATTTGCCCGGCAGGGCGTAAAGCGAACTGAGCAATGCGTATTGCGTGGCGGCCATGGCCGGCGAGGTTAGCCCGGACATGTAGGCGATCAGCACCGAGCCGGCGAAACCACTGGCGAAATTGTCGAGGCTGATCGACAGGGTGAGCAGCGTCAGGTTGTGGCCGCGCACGGCCAGCAGGGCGAACATCAGGTTGGACGCCGCCGCGGCCACGCCGCCGAACACCAGACAGGGCATGACGCTGAACCGGGCCGCCGCCACGCCGCCGGCAAAGGCGCCGGCGATGCCGACCCAGACGCCAAACACCTTCGATACGCTGGCGATCTCGGACTTGGAGAACCCCATGTCGATATAAAGCGGGTTGGCCATCACCCCGGCGACGAAATCCGGCAACCGGTACAGGGCGATCAGCGCCAGGATCAGCGCCAGGGCGGGGCCCTTGCGCCGCGCCAGATCGCTGAACGGCTCCACGATCGCCTCGCCGATCGCCGCGCGCCAGCTGCGCCGGCGCGGCGGCGGCGCCTCCTCCGTCAGGCGCGGCGCCGCCAGCACGCCGGCCACGCCAACCAGCATCAGCGCCGCCATGGTGAGGTAAGCGCTGCGCCAGTCGACGAAATCGGCGATATACAGCGCGCCGGCGCCGGAGCAGAGCAGCGCCAGCCGGTAGCCCAGCTGGTAGATGGCCGCCAGCATCGCCTGCCCGTCCGGCGGCGCGGCGTTGATGCGCCAGCCGTCCACCGCCACGTCCTGGGTGGCGCTGGCGAAGGCAATCAGCAGGGCAAAACCGATCAGCCCGGGCAGGAATACTGTCGGGTCCGACATGGCGACGCCAGTCAACCCGGCCGCCACGCCGCATTGCGCCAGCATCATCCAGGCGCGCCGCCGTCCCAGCCAGCGCGCGAGTAGCGGCGGATCGAGCCGGTCCACCGCCGGAGCCCAGACAAATTTGAAGGAATAGGCCAGCGCCACCCAACTGAGCAGGCCGATTTCCGTGCGCGACACGCCAGCCTCGCGCAGCCACGCCGACAGCGTGCCGAACACAAGCAGGAACGGCAGCCCGGAACTGAAGCCGAACACCAGCATCAGCGCATGGCGCCGATCGGTGAGCGAGCGGAAAATGGCGGCGTAACGTTCACGAATCGCAGGCATGCCGGAGTATGGCGCCACAGGGGGGCTCATGACGATCCGCTCCCTGTCCCACAGCCCCGGGCGTGGCGCGCCGGCAATGCAACTTGCGCAATGCGCCAGCTTCCATAAGGAAGACGGGGATGCGGTCGCCTGATCCCGCGGCCCCGCCTGGCCCCGCCGGCGTCCGGCCCAATGGCCCGCTCTTGCCGCGGCGCCGAACGAAAGCTTTGTGATGAATTCCCCCGCCTCCCCGTCCCCCGCCCCCCGCGTCGCCGCCGTCATTGGCGCAGGCCCTGCGGGCCTGATGGCGGCGGAGCGACTGGCCGGCGCCGGGCTCTCCGTCACCGTTTACGAGCGCATGCCCAGCCCGGCGCGCAAATTCCTGATGGCCGGGCGCGGCGGCCTTAACCTCACCCATTCGGAGCCGCGCGAGGCATTTTTGCGCCGCTATGGCGCCGCCGCCCCGTGGCTGACCCCGGCGATCGACGCCTTTCCGCCCGACGCCCTGCGCGCCTTCGCGGCGGAGCTGGGCGAACCCACCTTCATCGGCTCCAGCGGCCGGGTGTTTCCGGAGAGCTTCAAGGCCTCGCCGCTGCTGCGCGCCTGGCTGCGCCGTCTCGACGCCGCCGGCGTCGCCTTGCGCACCCGTTGCACATGGCGCGGCTGGAACGCCGACGGCGCCCTGGCGTTCGACGGCCCGGACGGCGCGTTCTCCGTTGCGCCGGATGTGGTGGTGCTGGCGACCGGCGGCGCCAGCTGGCCGCGTCTTGGCGCCGACGGCGGCTGGACCGGGCCGCTGGCGGAGGCAGGCGTCGCCGTGACGCCGCTGGCGCCTTCAAACAGCGGCGCGCTGATTGGATGGTCGACCTATCTGCAGGACAAATTCGCCGGCCAGCCGCTGAAGCGCATCGCCCTGACCTGTGACGGCGTGACGGCGCGCGGCGAGGCGATCATCACCCGCAGCGGCATGGAAGGCGGCGTGGTCTATGCCCTCTCCGCCGCCATCCGCGCCGCCCTGGCCCGCGGCGGCGAGGCCCGCCTGAGCCTGAACCTGCGTCCCGACCTCGACCAGAAGGAGCTGGCGGCGCGCCTCGCCAGCCCGCGCGGTCGCAAATCCGGCGCCACCTGGCTGCGCAAGGCGGCGGGTCTCGCCCCGGCAGCGGTGGCGTTGCTGCGTGAAATCGATCTGGCGGAAGGCGTCGACAGCCTGGCCTTCGACGCCGCCGCGCTCGCCCGCCGCATTCGCGCCTTGCCGCTCGGCGTCGCCGGCGTGGCCCCGCTGGAGCGGGCCATCTCCACCAGCGGCGGCGTGGCGCTGGCGGAAGTCGACGCCCACATGATGCTGGTGAAAAAGCCCGGCGTGTTCGTTGCCGGCGAAATGCTCGACTGGGACGCGCCCACCGGCGGCTACCTGCTGCAGGCCTGTTTCGCCCTCGGCGCGGCGGCGGCTGCGGGCGCCATACGCTATCTCCAGGCCCAAAGCTGATCCGGGGCAAAGAACCGGCCAAGCCAACAGCCCGTCCAGGCTCGGAAAAAGCGACCAACGTCCCACGCCTGTCGCCAATCCAGATGCGCATCGCGCCACGGCGACGCCTTCGCCGGTTGCAGATTGCAAGCGGCTGGGCGCGCCCTGACGCCATCTGACCGCGTGACACCCTGACAGGCAGATGTGATCCGGAAATATTCTTTCCGCCCGGCTATAAGGTCTGGAAAAAATCTTGCAATGATTGCGGGCAGCGCGCCGGCGGATTGGCGCATCTTGCTGCCAGGAAAGCGGATTTCGCGATGCCGCCGGCGCCGGCCCTCCACATCCACGCATTGCCAGACGCGCCGGACCCCGCTAACAATTGCCCTGTCCGCCATTTGTGGCGGACGATGATCTCAGGGCGGGGTGCAATTCCCCACCGGCGGTTAGCGGTTTGTCTGAGCGGTTCGTATGGAGCCATCAGGTCGCCGCAAGCCCGCGAGCGCCCTGCGAGGATCGCCGGCTCCCGCCGTGCGACGCCGCGCAGGGGTCAGCAGACCCGGTGCAACTCCGGGGCCGACGGTCACAGTCCGGATGGAAGAGATCGGTTGCAGGGGCGACCAGCCAGGCGAAAGCAGATTCGCCCAAGGCCCGCCCGTCGTGCGTCCGTATGCCCTGATTCATGCCATGGCAAACAAGGGACGCCAATCATGAATCAACACGTGTCTTCAGCCCATGTCTCCGCCGCCGCCAGCGCGCAGCGCCCCACCCGCATCGCCTTCATCCAGGCCTGCTGGCATCGTGAAATCGTTGACCAGAGCCGTGACGCCTTCCGCGCGGCGATCGCCGCAAGCGGCCGCGACGTCAGCGTCGATTTCTACGAACTGCCCGGCGCCTATGAAATTCCGCTGCTGGCCAAAAAACTGGCGGAACAGGGCGGCCATGACGCCATCGTCGCCGCCGGCCTCGTGGTCAATGGCGGCATCTACCGGCACGAGTTCGTCGCCGACGCGGTCATCTCCGGCCTGATGCGCGTGCAACTCGACACCGGCGTGCCGGTGCTGTCGGCGGTGCTGACGCCGCTCAATTTCCACGAGCACGCCGAGCACACCACCTATTTCTACAATCATTTCAAGGTGAAGGGCCGCGAAGCAGCAGCAGCAGCCCTTGCGGTCACCGCAGCGAATTACGGCGCCCCGGTCACCACCGCCAGCGCCAACGCCGGCTGATCGCCACTCCCGGACGAAACAACCCTGCCCAGGGCAAAAAACGGGCGGCTCCGGATTTTCGGAGCCGCCCGTGATGTTTGCACATGCTCACCCGGGCAGGCGTAGGTTTCGGGCCAGCGGGACGGAGTATGCCCCGGGAGGAAAAGCGCCGCCGGTAAAAAGCCAGCGGCTGAACAGGACGCGCCGCCCGAAAGACGCCGCCCTGGCAGGCGCGCCGCGCCCTGGGGCGCGTCCAAGCCACATCCGGCCTTCAGGAGGCGCCTGTTACCCCGCCTTCGCCCCGCCATCGGAGTCTGCCCAGGCGCACACATGGTAATGGCCGTCGCCATACGCCGTGTCGAACACCTTCAGCCGGCGGAAGTAGTGGCCGATGACGCATTCCTCGGTCATGCCCATGCCGCCGTGCAACTGGATGCCCTGGGCGCCCACATGGAATCCGGCGCGGCCAATGCGGGCCTTGCTGGCTGAAACCAGCGCCCGCCGTTCGTCCGCGTCGGCCAGATCGAGCGCGCCGAGACCACGCGCCAGGCTGGCGCGGGCCAGTTCCAGCTCCACGAACATGTCGGCGAGCCGGTGCTGCAACGCCTGGAAATCGGCCAGGGCGGCGCCAAACTGCCGGCGCGTGCGGAGGTAATCGCGCGTCGTCCACAGCGCCTGCTCCATGGCGCCCACCGCATCGGCGCAGGCCGCCATGATCGCCCGCGCCGTCATGACGTCGAGGGCGGCGAACGCCTGGCCCTCCACGCCGATCAGCGCGCCAGCCTCAAGCCGGGCGCTTTCCAGCGCCACGTCGCCGACCTGCTGGTTGTCGATGGTGCGGAACGGCCTGATGGTCACCCCCGCCGCGGTCGCCGGCACGCGGAACAGGCTGATCCCGTCCGCATCGCCGTCGCCGCCGCTGGTGCGGACGCTGACCAGAAACACGTCCGCCGCCGTTGCCCCGGCGACCACGCATTTCAGACCATCCAGCACCCAGCCGTCGCCGTCCCGGCGGGCCCGCGTCGTCACCCATTGGGTTTTGCCGCGCGCCTCCGGTTCATCATGGGCGACGGCGAACACCGTTTCGCCCGAAACCAGCGCCCCCAGCTCGGCAGTGGCGCCGCAGGCCGCCAGCAGGGCGCCTGGCGCGACAACACAGCCGATGAACGGCTCCGTCACCAGCCCCCGGCCCAGCTCCTCGGCGATGACGGCGATATCGGCGGCGCCGCCGCCATAGCCGCCGACGTCTTCCGGCAGGCCAAGGCCAGTCCAGCCCATCTCCGCGAAGCTGGCCAGCACGGCGCGGATATGGTCGCGCGTCGCCGGGCGCCTGCGCAGATTGCCGAAGGCGTCGTGCTTGCGGGCGAAGGCGGCGGCGCTGTCAGCCAGCATGCGCTGATCGTCGGTGAGTTCGCGATGGCTCGCGGTTTCACCGCGCAGCAGCAGCCGCGCCAGAATATTGCGCTGCACCTCGCTGGAGCCGCCATAAATGGTGGCGGCGCGCATGAACAGGAAATCCGCGACCATATCAACCGCGTGCGGCTGGCCGGGCAGATAGGCGCCGGCGCGGTCCTTCGGTTCGGGATAGAAGGCGGCGCCGTAGGGGCCCAGCACCTCCACCATCATGCGCAGGATCTCCTGCTGCAACCGGGTGCCCTCCAGTTTCAGCACCGACGGCAGGCCGGCGTCGTCGCCGCCGGCGGCGAGCGCCTGCATCACCGCCTCTTCCAGCGCCAGCATGTCGATCTCCAGCTGGCCGAGGCGGTGGCGCAGGTCGGCGCTTTCGATCAGCGGCCGGCCCCAGCGCTTTTCCACCCTGGCCATGTCGCGGATCAGCGCCAGATTGCGCTTGTTGCGCGGTACATTGGCGGTGGCGACGCGCTCATTGCCAAGCAGCCATTTGGCGTAATCCCAGCCCCGGTTCTCCTCGCCCACCAGCTGGTCGGCGGGAACGATGACATTGTCGAAGAACACCTCGCACAGGCTCTCGCCGCCATCAATCGACTGGATCGGCCGCACCGTAATGCCCGGCGACCTCAGATCGACCAGCAGGAAAGAGATGCCCTTCTGCGGTTTGGCGTCCGGGTCGGTGCGCACCAGGCAGAAGATCCAGTCGGAAAAATGCGAGTGCGAGTTCCAGATTTTCTGGCCATTGACCACGTAATGGTCGCCCTCGCGCACGGCCCGGGTGCGCAGGGAGGCGAGATCGGACCCGGCGCCCGGTTCGGAAAAGCCCTGGGACCAGTAGACCTTGCCTTCGCGGATGTCCGGCAGGAAGCGCGCCTTCTGCTCCGGCGTGCCAAAACGGGCGATCACCGGTCCGACCAGGCCGACGCCCTGGACATTGTTGGTGGGCGCGCCGGCGGCCACCAGCTCGGCGTCGAAAATGTAGCGCTGCATGGCGCTCCAGCCGGTTCCGCCCTCTTCCACCGGCCAGCCGGGAACCGACCAGCCATTGCGATGCAGGATGGCGGAAATCTCCAGCATGTCCTCCCGGGTGGGGTGCACCGCCGTGCGGTTACGGCGCGTCAGCTCATCCGGCAGATTGTCGCGCAGCCAGGCGCGCACATGGGCGCGAAAGGCGTGGTGATCCAGCTGTGTGTCCGCATGCGCCGGAATGGCGGGGGAAATCGCGTTCATGCCCTGCTCCTGCTCCCGTCAGGCGCGCCGCTTGTTGTTTCCCGTATGGCCGGGCGCGGCGTCTGCTGTGCCGTATGGCTGTCCCATCATGACAAGGGATGCGGCCGGCGTCATGAACCATGACGCCGGCCAACCCTGCATTCACCTCATGGCTGGCGAAAGTTACTCCGCCGCCTTCCTTGCTTCGCCGGGCCGGCGCGTCGCCCCCGCCGCCGCCAGGGCGCGCTGGCGCGCCTGCTCCATGGGATACAGCCGGTTCATCATCAGCCGCTGCGCTGGCAGGCCGCCGCCGGCCTGCAGGGCGACCACGAACTGCCAGCCGCCATAGGCGTCGGCGGTCAGATCGCGGATCATGTTGTAGACGCGCATGCGCGTCTCCACGTCGACGGTCTTCTTGGTCGCCAGATACTTCAGGATGTACTTGCCGGATTCCGGATTGCGCAGGTCGGACTCCAGCGGCAGCGTCAGCACCAGACCGCCGGAGAGGTCGTGCAGGAACTTCACGGTCTGGTGGAAATTGGCGGCGTAGTAATATTTGGCGGCGTTGATGCCGAGGGTGTTGGGATGCACCATGCCGGACGGCGTGGTTTCATAATGCCGCAACGAATAATCCAGCGACATGCGCAGCATTTCCGCATAGGTGATCAGCTCGGCGATCGAGTTCTGGGCGATCGGATCGTTTTCCTTGCCCTGCATCTCGGTGACCAGCTGGGCGAGGCCGACGAACAGCTCCGACATGCGCACCGCCTCGATGACGCCGCCGGTGCGCTCCCACAGGCCCAGCGACTGGGCGAGCTTGCTGGCCAGTTGCACCTCGCCGGCGAGGAACACCCGCTCCCACGGCACGAACACGTCATCGAAAATCACCATGCCTTCCGGCATCGAATGGTGCGACGAGGCCGGATAGTCGAAGGCGTTCAGTTCGGCCGGCGCGAACGAGCGGTTGATGATCTTGACGCCGGGCGTGTTGACCGGAATCGAGAACGACACCGCGTAATCGGTTTCGTCCTGGCGCATGCCCTTGGTCGGCATCACCACCAGCTCGTGAATGCACGAGGCGGCGGTGATGTGCAGCTTGGCGCCGCGCACGACGATGCCGTCCTTGCGGCGCTCGACGATGCGGACATACATGTCCGGATCATCCTGCTCATGGGCCCGGCGCTTGCGGTCGCCCTTGGGGTCGGTGATCACCTCGGCGCCGCGCAGGTCGTTGTCGCGGCAATATTTGTAGATGCGCTCGATATTGTCGGCGTACATCGGATTGACGGCGCGCACATCGTCCACGCACTGCAGCAGCGCCATGAACACGCCGGAAACCGCCGTGCCGATGGAGGTGTGCATCAGCATCTCGACGCGGGTCTGCAGATCCTCCGCCGTGCGCGGCACCTGAAAGATGCGGTGCGCTTCCGACCCGTCCTCGGTCTTGTAACGGCGCAGATGGCCAAGATCGGGATCGTCATATTCATAATCGTGGGCGATCAGCGCCAGCGGCACGCGGAAGCGGTCGCTCTTCGTGATGTCCGGAATATTCTGGCCATCCCAGAAAGTGACGCGGCCGTCGCGCAGGGATTCATAATATTGTTCAGGGGTTTTCAGGGCCATTTCCAGTCTCCGTGGGCGTTTCCAGGTAGGCGTTTCGAGGTTTTCGCGTGGCGTCTGCTGCAGGCGCGGTCAGTCCCGCGTCTGCAACTGGTTGCGCAACAGGGGTTTGTTGATCTTGTTGGCTCCGCTCAGCGGCAGCGGTTCGCTGCGCAGATCAACCGAGCGCGGGCATTTGTAACGGGCGATGCGGGCGCGGCAGTGGGCGATCACCGCCTCTTCCGTGAGGTCGGCGCCGGGCGCCATGGCGATGACGGCGTGCACTTGTTCGCCCCAGCGTTCGTGCGGCATGCCGATCACCGCGCATTGCGACACCCCGGGGATGGCGTAGATCACGTCCTCCACCTCCGACGAATAGACGTTCTCGCCGCCGGTGATGATCATGTCCTTCAGGCGGTCGACGAGATAGACGAAGCCCTCTTCGTCCATGTAGCCAAGGTCGCCGGTGTGCAGCCAGCCGTTGCGCACCGTCCGCGCCGTCAGCTCCGGCTCGCGCCAGTAGCCCTTCATGACGGTCGGCCCGCGCACGACGATTTCGCCCAGCTCGCCTGGCGGCAGCGGCGCGCCCTCAGGATCGAACACGGCGACGTCGAGCCCGGTCAGCGCCCGGCCGCAGGATTTCACTCGCCCTTCGTGGCGATGGGTCGAGACATAGCGCGACGGCAGGGCGGTGCAGGAGGCGGTCGCCTCCGTCATGCCGTAGCAATGGATGAAGCGGGCCGACGGCATCAGCGCCAGCGCCTCGTTCAGCAGCGCCTCCGGCATCGGCGAGGCGCCGTAAAGCAGGGTGTTGAGGCTGGTGAGATCGTGCTGGCGGCTGGCCGGATCGTCCAGCAACATGCGCAGCATGGTCGGCACCAGCGAGGTGACGGTCACCCCGTGGGCGCCAATGGCCTCCGCCACCGCCGCCGGCTCGAACTTCGGCAGCAGCACGATGCGCCCGCCGGCGACCATGGCCGGGATGCAGATGCCGGCGGCGCCCACATGGAACAGCGGCCCGGAGATCAGCGCGGTGGATTCCTCGTCGAGGCGGATCGCCGCCGCATAGGTGACGGCGCTGAACAGGATATTGGCGTGGGTGTGCATCACCCCCTTGGGCGCGCCGGTGCTGCCGCTGGTGTAGAACAGCGCCGCCACATCGTCGCCGCCACGGCCGCGATCTTCCGCCGGCTCCGCCGCCGCCAGCAGCGCCTCGTATGAGAGCATGCCAGGCGGCGTTGGCCCGTCGCCGGCATGGATGACGCGGCGCACGCCAGTCGCCGCGGCCAGTTCAGCGCCGGCGCCGGCCCAGGCGTCGTCCACCAGCAGGATGTCGGCCCCGGCGTGCGTGACAATGGCGGTCAGTTCCGGCAGGGCGAGGCGGAAATTCAGCGGCGTGAACACGCCGCCGCCCCAGGGAACGCCGAAATAGAACTCGAGATAACGGTGGCTGTTATTGGCCAGCATGCACACCCGGTCGCCGTCCTGCATGCCGAGCCCGCGCAGGGCGCCGGCCAGACGCGTCGCCCGGTCGGCGAAGGCGCGCCAGGTCAGCCGCGTCGCGCCGTCGACCACGGCGATCTCACCGCCGCGCAGGCGCACGCAACGCTGCAACGCCTGGGACAATCGCAGCCCCGCCGCAACCCCGCCGTGGGGCGCCGGCGGCGCCAGCCAGCCGGTCAGGTCCGTCTGCGCGGTTCCGGCGCCGGCCGCCTGCTGCGCGTCGATGGTCGCCGTCGCTTCCACCCTCATGCCTTTCCCCCGTTCATGCGCTTCCTCCGGTCGCTACAGGCTGGACGTCCATGTCCATCCTGACAGGGCGGCGCCGACGGACGGTTCGCCCGTCCTTGTCCGGCGTTATTATCCAGGTCGCGCTCAGCCGCAGGCGACCTTGAGCGAGGCCGCGGCGGCCAGATCGCGCGCTCCGGCGCGATGGCTGGCGCGCATGTGGGCAAACTCCACCACCTGCTCGCCAATCATGCGAAACTGTCGGTCAACGGCCGGATCGACGCACTGCCCGTCCGCATCGAACACCGGAGTCACGGCGCTGAAAGCGGCGGCCATGGGCGTCGGCCAGCCGCGAAGGGCGTGGACGATGCTGCGCATGGCGGAAAGCGTCGTGCCCATGGCCTGGGCGCCGTAGGCGCTGACGATGCAGCCAACGGCGCGGCCGTCGAGATAGGGCGCCGCGTCGTCGCGCAGATCCTCGATGTAATCGAGCGCGTTCTTGAGCAGGCCGGAGATGGAGCCGTGGTAGCCGGGCGAGGCGAGAATAACGCCGTCAGCCCGTCGCAACGCCTCAATATAATGGGTGACGGCGCCGGTGCGGCTGTCGTCCTCGGCTCCATACATGGGCAGGTTGAGGTCGGCGCCGGTGAAGATCGCCGTTTCGGCCCCGGCGGCGCGCGCATGACGCAACGCCGCGCGCAGGGCCAGTTCCGATGACGAATTCTGGCGGGTGGTTCCGCCAACGCCGACAATCAGTGGACGGCTCATCTGTTTCCTCCGTTTGCCGGCGGAGCAGAACCCCGGGCCTGCTCCTGCTGTCTTGCAGCGTCCGCGCGCATGGGCCGTCGCCGCGCGCCAGTCCTGACCTGACCTGGCTTGGCCTGCGCGGCGGGATCTCCGGCGGCTTTCCCTGGGGCGCTGTCTTCGCCCTGAAGTTGATGCGCATCAGAATAAGATAAGTTATGTTATTGTCAATTACGTCGCGTCGCCATTCCCGTGCATGGATGTTATGAGGCTGGCGCAGAACGGAAAGGATTCCAGATCGATGACCGACGCCTCGCCGCCGAAAGCCAGACCGTCCCGGTCCCGGGCTGCCGACGAACGGGATGCGCCCGGGGCCGGTGGACGTGGACGGGCCGACAAGCGCCTGACCCGGGAGGACTGGATCAGCGCCGGCCAGGACCTGCTGCGCGAAGGCGGCGTCTCCTCCGTGAAGCTGGCGCCCCTCACCCGCAAGCTCGGCGTGTCGACCGGCAGCTTCTATCACCATTTCGGCGACTTCGAGGAATACCTGGGGGAGCTGGCCGCCAGCTACAGCATGGGCCGGGTGCGCGGCGTGCTCGACCGGACCTCCTTCGACGATCCCGACCCGCGAACCCGGGTGCGCGAACTGGCGCGACGCAGCGTCGTCGAAGGCACCTTCGATCTCGACCACGCCATGCGCATCTGGGCCACCATGGACCCGCGCGCCGCCGCCACCGTGCGCGAGGCGGAGGCGCAGGTGCTCGCCTTCCTCACCGAGGCCTTCCGCGATCTGGGCTTCGACGCCACGCAGGCCGAATTGCGCTCCCGCATCCTGATGGCGGTGAACGTCGCCCATCTGCAACTGTTCGATACGGGCGGCCGACGCCGCTTCTTCAAGGACGCCTTCGACCTGCTGGCCTCCCGGCCCGACAGCGACGGCAAGGACTGACGGCGCGGCCAGGCCCGGGGCGACCAGGCGCTGACGTCTGGATCGGTCATCCGAAAGCACCAACGGCCGGAGCGTAAATGCCCGAACCGTCCGCGCTTCGTCCATGGCCGGATTTGTCCGGCCATCCACCAGGATACGCGCTGGTCCCCCACAGGGCGCCAGACGCGGATGCCCGCGACAGGCGCGGGCATGACGCGGCGAAGATGAGACGGGGCGCGAGGCCACGGACACAGCCCGACGCCGGGGCGTGACGCGCGAGACGGCCGCCCACGCAACTGTCCGGCGCTGGCCTACTCTACCGCATCCCAGCTGGCGCCGTTGAACCGTTGCAGGCGCATGTGCGTCACCACGGCGTAATCGTCCGGCGTGGTGTTGATCAGGCTGCCCGGCAACAGCACCGGAATGCGCACATTCTTCAGATTGGCGGCCTGTTTCAGGATGTTCTCGCGGCTGAGGTCCTCGCCCGCCTGGCGCAACACCTGCTCCAGGGTCTGGGCGTAGGCGTAACCGACGATGTTCAGCGTATCCGTCGGGTCGGCGCCGGGCAGATATTTGACGAACCAGGCCCGCCATTCCTTCACCGCCGCGTCGTCCCGCCACGCCGGATCGGTGGCTTCCTTGATGAAGCCGGCGGTCATCACCCCCTTCGAGGCCTCAATGCCGGCCGGCTTGAAGGTCGAGCCGATATAGGCGGAGCCGAGGGTCAGATAGATCTGCGGCTTCCAGCCCATTTCGTGGATCTTGCGGATGGCCTGGGCGGCCTGGCGCGAGTAGGCGAACAGGAACACCGCGTCGACGCCCGCCTCTTTCAGGTTGATGATCTGCGAATCGATGGTGGGATCGGTCGCCTGGAAACTCTGGGCGCTGGCGATCTGCCCGGCCCGGTCGCCAAGCCCGGCGCGCAGCCCTGCCAGCAGTTCCTTGCCGAAATCATCGTTCTGGTAAAGCACGCCGATTTTCGCCTGCGGCGTGCGCAGCGCTGTCTGCTGGCCGAAGAAGACGCCCTCGCGGTGCAGGGCCGGCTGCCAGGCCATGGTCCAGGGGAAGCGTTTCGGATCGTTGAACGCCTGTGAGCCCCCGGCGACGAACAGTTGCGGAACCTTCTTGCCGTTGAGGTACGCGCGGATCGCCAGATTGTTGGCGGTGCCAAGCGTGCCGAAAACCAGCGCGACGTCGTCGCCCTCCACCAGCTTGCGCGCGCCCTCCAGCGCCTTGGGCGCGCTGTAGCCGTCGTCCAGCGAGATGAAGCGGATCTTGCGGCCGTTGACGCCGCCGCGATCGTTCAGGTAGCGGAAATAGGCCGCTTCGGCCTTGCCAAGCTGGCCATAGGCGGAAGCCGGGCCGCTGTAGGGCATGGTCTGGCCAATGCGGATTTCATCGGCGGTGACGCCCGGCCCCGAATATCGGTCGGCTGCATGGGCGCCCGGCGCTGCTATGGCTGCTGCCATCAGGCCGGCCGCAAGGCGCGCGGGAATGAACCGGCGCAAGGTTGTTCGCACGATTTTCTGGAGCATGGCGCTCTCTCCCTGCTGGCGGGATCTTATGTCTGAGGAGGGGCCGGCGGCGTGATCCGCCAGGCAAACCGAAGCCGGAGACGGCGGCAGGAGCGGGCGCCCTCCGCCCGCACGTTGCGCGCCACCGCCGCTCAACCGGCCTGCTTGCACGCGCCTTCGGACTGCGGCCGGAAAGCCTGCTCCGGCGGCACGACGCCGGCGATGGTCACGTAGTCCCACGGGCCCTTCGATTCGGACGGCTTGCGCACGTGGCACAGATACATGCGGTTCATCAGCCGGCCGTTCGGGGCGATGCGCGCCGGTCCGAACAGCGGCTCGGTCACTGGCAGTTCCTTCATCTTGGCCACCACGGCGGCGCCGTTTTTCCGCGCGACCTCCGGCCCCACGGCGGCGGCGGCGCGCAGGTAGTGCAGCGACGCCGAATAGGCCCCGGCGATGTTCTGGGCCGGCCGCAAATCCTTGACGAATGGCAGCAGGCGCCGGGTGAACGCCCGGGTGGCGTCGTCGCGATCCCAGTAGAATCCGTTGCCGTAATAGATGCCCTGCGCATCCTTCAGGCCCATGGAATGCACTTGCGGAACGTCCATCAGCATGGCGGTGAGGATGGCGCCGTTGCCGGTGATGTTGAATTCATTGGCCTGCTTGATGCAGTTCACCAGATCGTCGCCGGCGTTGGCGAAGCAGATCACTTTCGCCCCGCTCTGCTGCGCCTGCAGCAGATAGCTGGAGAAGTCGCCGGAGCCGGGGAACGGATGGCGCACCACGCCGAGCACCTTGCCGCCGCGCTTCTCGATGATCTGCGAGGCGTCGCGCACCACCGAGGCGCCCATGGCGTAGTCGGCGGCGATGAAGAACCAGGTGTCGAGCTTCCTGTCCATGATGGCGTTGGCCACCGTGCTGGCCATGCCATAGCTGTCATAGGTCCAGTGCACATGGTTGGGGCCGCAGAACTTGCCCGTGAGGTCTTCGGTCGCCGTGCCGGTGAACAGGCCGACGCGGTTGCGGTCGCGGGCCAGCTCGGTGATGCCCAGCGCCAGGGCCGACATGGGAATATCGGCGATGGCGTGCACGTCGCCAGTGTCGAACCAGTTGCGGGCGACGGCGAGGCCGATGTCCGGCTTGAGCTGGAAATCCGCCTGCGCGACCTCCACAGGAATATCCGGCTGCTCCTTCTGGAAATCCTCCACGGCGAGGCGCACGGCGGTGACGGCGCTGACGCCGGACAGATTGGAATACGGTCCGTTCATGTCGGCAAGCACGCCGATGCGCAACGGTCTGTCGCCAGCGGCGCGCACAATGGCGGGCGCCGCCAGCGACATGGCGGCGCCCATGGTGAAGGCGCGGCGCGAAATGCCAGTCATGTCTCTCCCTCCCTGCTGGTGCAGGCGTTGTCCGTCCCTCAGTGTCGCCCGATTTTTCGGGTCAACAATAACATAACTTATCTTATTTAGTTTTTTTCTAGCAGGACTGACGCCGGCGCCGCAAGCGGTTTCCGGCATGCCGGCGAGAGCATGCGCAAGGCGGGACAAAGGCGGGGACAAGGGCCCGCGTGGGGAGCGCGAGGGGGGCCGCGTGGGGAGCGCGAGGGGGCCCGGATAACGACGGTCAGCGCGGTCCCGTTCAGAGAAGACAGGGTGCGCGCCGGCCATGCCGGCCGGCATGGGCGCAATCGGCGCTGGCGACCGCCTTCAGGGGTTCACGACAGCCGCCCTGGGAGGTTATCAGGCAACGCAACCCAGGCAGCAATCAACCGAGTGAGTTGTTTCACCCATGAAACCGCCCGTCTGGCGCCAGAACAGCGCCGTTTATCCGCACGTCTTTATCCTGCAGACCCGCTATCGCGATGAGGATCGCCTCGGCCACGTCAACAATATCGCCGTCGCCGCCTACTATGATGAGGCGCGCTCGCGCTTCACCGGCGACGTGGTGCGCGCCGCCGCCGGGGAGCGGGTGCGCATCGTCACGGCGGACAGCCGCGTCACCTACCTGGCCGAAGTGTTTCATGGCGCGGACGTGGAGATTCGCAGCGGCGTCCTGCGCATCGGTTCGGCCTCCTGGGACATCGGTCAGGCCATGTTCCAGAACGGCAAATGCGTCGGCGTCTGCCAGACCACGCTGGTTCAGGCCACCACCGAAGGCGCCCAACCACTGCGCGACAGCCTGCGCGCCGCCCTGACGCGCATGCTGGTGAACGAGCCGGCGGACGCCTGAGGCCCAGGACCTGAACCAGGCAGGACCTGAACCGGCAAGACCTGAACCCGGCAAGACCTGCCCCAGGCATGACCCGGGCCAGACAAGGCCCGGGACGCATGGGCCAGAAGGGGCCTGGCGGCTCAGTCCTTCGGTTCGAGGCGGCTGCTTTTCTTGCTGAGGAAGGCGTCGAGGCCGGCGGCGACCTCCGGGCCGCTCTGGACGATGCCGGCCATCAGGCTCTCGGCGAACAGGCCGTCGGTGGTCGACATGTCGTTGATGCGGCCGATGGCCGTGACCATGGCGTAATTCGACAGCGGCGCATGCTTCGCGGCGGCCTCGGCGATGGCGATGGCCCGCGCCAGGCCCGCGCCAAGCGCGACGATTTCGTGGCACAGGCCAAGGTCGAGCCCGCGCGCCGCGTCATAGGTGCGGGCGGCCAGCATCATGTCGACCATCCGGCCAGGGCCAATGATGCGCCCCACCCGCACCGTGGCGCCGCCGCCGGTGAAGATGGCGCGCTGCCCCTCCGGCAGGGCGAAGAACGTCGACGTCTCGGCCACCCGCGTGTGGCAGGCGGCGGCAAGCTCCAGGCCGCCGCCCACCACCGCGCCGCGCAGCGCCGCGATCACCGGCAGGCCGCCATACTGGATCTGGTCGAACGCCCAGTGCCACTTCTGGCACATGCGCATGAACTGGGCCGGGGTGCGACGCAGGCGGGCGTGCTCCTCCAGGTCAAGGCCGGCGCAGAAATGATCGCCCTCGGAATTCAGCACCACGACGCGCGCCTCCGCCGGCGGATCGGCGAAGAAACGGCCGATCTCCATGACGGTGTCTTCATCGATGGCGTTGCGCCGCTCTGGCCGGGCCAGGGTCAGGATGGCCACGGCGTCGCGCATCTCCAGTTTCAATGAGCGGAAGGTTGTCATTCGGAGCCCCGTCGGTTGGCGCCAGGCAAGCGGCGCATTATTGCATCTGCGGCCACATTGCGGCTGAATGGGCGCCAGGAAAATAACGGGAACAGCCAAAAATATGATGGATATGGCCAACCCACCCGGCGATCCGGTCTCGCTGTCGCACGAACTGGTCCAGGACTGGTTTGCGGCCCTGGCGCGGATCGCCGGCGGCGGGCGGCTTGAAGCCTTTCTGGAGGCGGCAGGCGTGGCGCCGGCCATGCTGGCGCGCCCGGACGCCCGCATCGGCGGCGAGCAGCTGATCGCTTTCTACCAGATCGCCGCCGTCGCCACCGGCGATGAAATGATGGGGCTGTGGTCGCGGCCAATCCGTTCCGGCTCGCTCAAGCTGATCTGCCGGTCGGTTATTGGCGCGCCGTCCATGGCCACCGCGCTCAACCGGCTGGCCCAGGTGTGGAACCTGCTGCTGGACGATTACCAGCTGATTTTCACCGAGGAAGACGGCGGCGGCGTCATGACCCTGGCGCCGCGCATGGCGGAAGCGCCGCTGAACCGCTTCGGCCAGGCGCTGATGCTGAAGCTCGCGCACGGCGTCGCCTCCTGGCTCGCCGGCCATGAAGTTCCCCTTGCCGGGCTTCGCCTCGCCTTCCCCCGGCCGCCCTTCGCCGCCGACTATGCCGTCATGTTTCCGCTGCAACCGGTTTTCGGCGGCGGACCAAGCGCCATCGCCTTCACGGCGCGGACCCTGGCGCTGCCGATCCTGCGCAAGGAGGCGGAGGTTCAGGCGTTTCTGGAGCGGGCCCCGCGGGACTGGCTGTTCACCACCTCCATGGCCCACGTGCTGGCGCTGCGCGTGCGGCATTTTCTTTATTCTGGTCCCAACGGCTTCCGGGCCGACCTTGCCGAAACGGCCGTGCATCTGGCCATGTCGCGCCGCAGCCTCGCCCGGCGGCTGGCGGCGGAAGGCGTCTCGTTCCAGCAGATCAAGGACCGCTTGCGGCGCGACGCCGCCCTGCGCCGGCTGAGCCAGGGCCATGAGAAAATCGACGCCCTGGCGCTGGAGCTTGGCTTCACGGCCGCGCCGGTGTTCCACCGCGCCTTCCGAAGCTGGACCGGCATGACCCCGGCGCAATACCGCCGCATGGCCCAGACGTCGCGCGGCGCGCGCGCGTCAGGACACGGGGCGTCGCCGCGCGGAGCGCGCGCCGCTGCGGGCGAAACCACGGCCTTCTGAAAGCTCCCGGTCTTATATTCCGTGAAGATCACGCCCACATGAGCAGGATGGGAGATCGCGCCGGACGCCAGCGCATGACGCGGTTGCGCGGCGGCCAGGACGTCGCGCCCATGGAACTGCGCCGTGCGGACGTGCTAGTCTGGAACAATGTCAAAGCGACCGGCGGCGGGTCTCGCGACGGCCTGGCGTCAGGCGTTAACCTGACGTCTGACGACGCCAGGGTTTACCAGCCGCGATGACCGTGCTCTGGTCCAGAGCGACATGGAAGTGAAAGACAAGCGCCCAATGCCAGCCTACCGTTCAAGAACAACCACACATGGCCGCAACATGGCCGGGGCCCGCGGCCTCTGGCGCGCCACCGGCGTGAAGGACGGCGACTTCGGCAAACCGATCATCGCCGTGGTCAATTCCTTCACCCAGTTCGTGCCGGGTCACGTGCATCTGAAGGATCTCGGCCAGCTCGTGGCGCGCGAGATCGAGGCGGCGGGCGGCATCGCCAAGGAATTCAACACCATCGCGGTGGATGATGGCATCGCCATGGGCCACGACGGCATGCTCTACTCGCTACCGTCGCGCGAGATCATCGCCGATAGCGTCGAGTACATGGTCAACGCCCATTGCGCCGACGCCATGGTCTGCATCTCCAATTGCGACAAGATCACCCCTGGCATGCTCAACGCCGCCATGCGGCTGAACATCCCGGCCGTGTTCGTTTCCGGCGGCCCGATGGAAGCCGGCAAGGTGGTGCTGCACGGCAAGAAGCAGGCGCTTGACCTGGTCGACGCCATGGTCGCCGCCGCCGACGAGAACGTCTCCGATGAGGACGTCAAGGTCATCGAGCGCTCCGCCTGCCCCACCTGCGGCTCCTGCTCCGGCATGTTCACCGCCAATTCGATGAACTGCCTGACGGAAGCGCTGGGCCTGTCGCTGCCGGGCAACGGCTCGGTGCTGGCCACCCACGCCGACCGCAAGCGCCTGTTCATCGAAGCCGGCCACCTGATCGTCGATCTCGCCCGCCGTTATTACGAGCAGGACGACGCGTCGGTGCTGCCGCGCAGCATCGCCAACAAGCAGGCGTTCGAGAACGCCATGACCCTCGACATCGCCATGGGCGGCTCCACCAACACGGTGCTGCACATCCTGGCGGCGGCCCACGAGGGCGGCGTTGATTTCACCATGGACGACATCGACGCCCTGTCGCGCAAGGCGCCGTGCCTGTCCAAGGTCGCCCCGGCCAAGCAGGACGTGCACATGGAAGACGTGCACCGCGCCGGCGGCATCATGGCCATTCTCGGCCAGCTGGAGGCCGGCGGCCTGATCCATCGCGACACGCCCACCGTGCACGCGGCGACCTTGGGCGAGGCCATCGACCGCTGGGCCATCGACCGCACCGACAGCGAGAGCGTGCGCGAATTCTTCCGCGCGGCGCCTGGCGGCGTTCCGACCCAGACGGCCTTCAGCCAGGCCGCGCGTTGGGAGGAGCTTGATCTCGATCGCGAGAACGGCGTCATCCGCTCGGTGGAGCATCCGTTCTCGAAGGACGGCGGCCTCGCCGTGCTCAAGGGCAACATCGCCCTCGACGGTTGCATCGTCAAAACCGCCGGCGTCGATGAGTCGATCCTGAAATTCTCGGGTCCCGCCGTGGTCTACGAGAGCCAGGACGACGCCGTGAAGGGCATTCTCGGCAAGCAGGTCAAGGCCGGCGACGTGGTGGTGATCCGCTACGAAGGCCCCAAGGGCGGCCCGGGCATGCAGGAAATGCTGTATCCGACCAGCTACCTGAAGTCGCGCGGCCTCGGCAAGGCGTGCGCGCTGATCACCGACGGGCGCTTCTCCGGCGGCACCTCGGGCCTCTCCATCGGCCACGCCTCGCCGGAAGCCGCCCAGGGCGGCGCCATCGGCCTGGTGCGCGACGGCGACATCATCGAGATTGATATCCCCAACCGGACCATCAATCTCGCCGTGCCCGAAGCCGAGCTGGCCGCACGCCGCGCCGAGCAGGACCGGCTGGGCTGGAAGCCCGCCGCGCCCCGGCCGCGCAACGTCACCACGGCGTTGAAGGCATACGCCGCCTTCGCGTCCTCAGCCGACAGGGGCGCGGTTCGCGTCCTGCCGGAATGACATGCGCCGCCGCGGCTTCCCCGGAAGTCGCGGCGGCCGCCAGGCCCGTCGTCGCCCTCCCCCCGGGCCCACCCGGCGCTGCATCACGGGGCAAATAGAGAAGTCCCGATTACTGGAGTCATTCCAGGATTCGCGCGCATAATTGAGCCGCCGGGCTTCCCTGTCATTAACATTATCGTGTAACCCGCCCCGGCAACGGCGTGGCGCCCATATACAGGCGCGCGAAAGCAGACTTATACTCGCAGGATCATGAACGCCTGCGAGGTAACGGCCATGGAGTTCGCGTCCAGGTTTTCGCCCTTTCTGCTCTCCATACTGCGCATCATGTCGGGCCTGCTGGTGCTTCAGCACGGAACCAGCAAAATCCTGGGCTTTCCCACCGGCCCCATGAACAGCACGTCTCTCACCAGCCTCAGCGGCGTCGGCGGACTGTTCGAGCTGATTTGCGGCGCCCTGCTGGTCATCGGCTTCCAGTCGCGCATCTCGGCCTTTCTCCTCAGCGGCATGTGCGCGGTGGCGTATTTTGTCGTGCACGCGCCCAAGGGGTTCTTTCCGCTGCTCAATGGCGGCGAACTGGCGGCGCTTTACTGCTTCACGTTCCTGTATCTGGCTGCGGCCGGTCCTGGCCCGCTTTCCATCGATGCGCTGACCGGACGCCGGGCCGCATAAGGCGCGCGGGCGCCCCACGGCGCGACGCCCGCCGGAACCAGCGCGGATATTCACCGGAGCATTCCGCCGGCGCGGCGCATCCGGTTTTTCTGGGCGAGGGCTGGCAAAGCCATGGACCCGCAAGCATTAAAATCGCGCCGCCATGAAAAAGCACGTTATTCCCACTTGCAACCAACGAGCTTTTTCTTTCATTCTGCCTTGGCGCAACCGCGGGAGCCTGCGTTGATGGACAGCCCGGGGACAGGGGCAGCGCCCGCTCCGTCTCGCAACGCTCCCGCCGCGCGCACCGGGCCCGCTGGCGCCAACAACCCGCCGCGCCTCCCGGAACGGAAGGCCCAATATGCATGGAGTTCCTCATGACTGCCGCCCACGCCCGCAGGCTTTCGCCGCGCGGCTCACGGACCACCTTTGCCCTGGCGGGCGCCCTGCTCGCGGCGACCGCTGTCGCCGGCTGCCAGACCACGAAATCAACCACCGACATGCTGTCCGCATCCGGCTTCAGCATCAAGGTTGCGAGCACGCCGCAGCAACAGGCCGCGCTCGCCAGCCTTCCGGCCGGCACATTCACCATGCGTCATGTGAAGGGCAAGCCAGTCTTCATCTATGCTGATCCGAAGGGCTGCAACTGCATCTATGTCGGCAACGAGGCGAGCTACCAGCAGTTCAAGGCGCTCTCCATCCAGCGCTCCATCGCCAGCCAGGAACTGATGGCCGCGCAGCTGAACCAGCAGGCCGCCTGGGATTACCAGACGTGGGGCGGCTGGGGCGGCCCCGGCTGGTGGTGGTGGTAATCACCAGCCAGAGCGCGCTCGCGTCGGGCGGCGCCCGCCCTCTACGGGCGGACGCCCTCATCCGGCCTCAACAGGTGGCCGCTTGTGCGGCGCCGCCATAGGCCATTGGGACCATGGCGCGTCATGCCAACGCATCAACCGCCGGGGCAGAGCAGATTCGATCTCCCCCGGCGGGTCCCTCTTCAAGCATTCTGGCGAAAGCAGGCTTCGTCTTTCGTGAAAAAGGCGCCCGGTCAAAGGACGGGCGTCCGCTGAAGCGGCTTCGGCCCTTACACCGTTCCCAGGCCCAGGCCGCCGGTCAGCAGCAGGATGATCAGCAAAATCAGAAGAATGCCGCCCAGCCCAAGTCCCTGGGCGCGATAACGGCCCCCGCCATACATCATTCCGCCGCCGCCGAAGAGCAGAATGAGAATAATGAGGATCAGCAAAAGGTACATGTCAAACCTCTCTTGCGGGAGCCCAGGGGGTTTCGGACGCTCAGGTTCTGGCAGGAGCCTCTGGCGCGGGCTGCGCGCGAGCGTTGCCGACGCCCCACGGGACTGGCGGGCCGGAGACCGCCGGCCAACCGTCTGACGCCCTTTTCAGGCTCCGATGTGTGGAATTAACGTGCATTTGCCGCAAGTTGTTCCATGCAACCACTTGCCAGCGATCATCACTCCGCGCCGCCAGCCCAAGGTCAACAACCATGCGCGACATCATCGTTTTTCTGCTGTCGAATTTTACCCTGACGCTGCTGGTCGTGGGCCTGGCTGCATCGGCCATTTCACTTGCCCTGGCCCCGAAACCGCTGACCGGGCGACGCATCTGCGAGGCGCTGCTGTTTTATTTCATCTTTTTTTCAATCGGCGTCAGCAATCTCTACAATGGCGTCATGCACACCCTTTTCGCCGACATGACCGCCCGGTTTATCGGCTGGGCGAACAGCCCGTTCCAGCTTGAAGTGGGGTTTGCAAGCCTTGGCTTCGCCGCGGTGGGTTTTGTGGCCTGCTGGCGTGGTTTTGACATGCGCCTCGCCGCCATCCTCGGCCCGGCGGTGTTTCTGTGGGGCGCGGCCGGGGGCCATGTCTATCAGATGATCACCGCGCGCAATTTCGCCCCTGGCAACGCCGGCGTGGTGTTCTGGACCGACATCTTTACGCCGCTCATCGGCTTCGCGCTGCTTGGGCTGCATTGTCGCAGCCATGCTGCGACGCGGCCATAGCCATGCGGCCCTGACATTGCCTGTTGGCGCGCGCCTATCTTACTGTGAATAAAAATCATATGGGAGGTTTGCAGTGTCGCGAAATGATCTGGTGCATATTGGCGTCATGCTGTCCGCGCTTTTTGGATCGGGGCTGGCGACAGCGTTTGTCGTCGGCCGGCTGCTGGCCGGTTAGCAACAGCACGAAACACGGCGATGGGGATTGACGCGGAATTTCTGCGTCATGCCGGCGGAAGAGCGCCGCCGGAATATAACCGCCAGAAATCACATTAACATCGCCGCCAGCGTTGATGCAGAAGAGCGTCTCCACGCCCGAGCTATAGATGACCCGGTGCAGCTGCATCGCCATGTCCAGGCCGGGCCCCATCCCGAAATAAGACGTCGCGCGAGGCCGGAAGCCCCAGACTCCAGGTCGGTTGATCAGGAACAGGAGCGGCTGAACCGGACCAGTTGCTTGGTGAATGGCGCCAGCTACATAAATATTTGCGAGAATTTGCCCACATGCGCATCACGAAAAGCCGTATCGCTGGCCCGCCGATGGACGAAACGGCATGTCCTTGCAAAAAACACAATTGCCAGTTAGGGTCCTCCAATCGAACTTGTTGATGAACTTGACTGCTGCGTCTCAGGCGCAAGTATGACTTCCTCTCTCAAATTCGTGTTCATGGCGCCTGACCCAGTCAGGCGTTGCTTTTCCATGCCGATCTGAAAGGAAGTCGTCATGAATACCGGTGTCGTAAAATTCTTCAACACCACCAAAGGTTTTGGTTTCATCCAGCCGGACGACGGCAAGGCTGATGTGTTTGTTCACATCTCCGCTGTTGAGCGCTCCGGCATGCAGTCCCTTCATGAGGGCCAGCGCGTGTCGTTCGACATCGTGATGGACCCGCGCAAGGGCAAGTCAGCGGCCGAGAACCTCAAGGCCGTCTGAGGCCAGATCGCGGCGTGCGCCGCGCGACAACGCGGAGGCCGCAACCGCGGCCTCCCCAGTTCCCACAGGAGTATTTTTGTTCACAGGCGTTATACAGTTTTATAATCCCCTTAAAGGTTGCGGTTATATTCAACCCGACGACGGATCCACCCCGGTATTCGTCAGTTCGGAAGACATTGCGCGCTCCGGCATTTCGTCGCTGTTTCCCGGAAAACGGGTCCGGTTCACGCTTGCCAGCCCGGCGCTTCCGTCGGCGGGCGCACATCTTTCCATGAAAACAGCCTCAAAATCCGCAGGTTGCTGAACGGCCGCCCAGGCAGTTACCCTACCTGTCGGCCACCGCGTCCGCCCGTCTGAAATCGCGGGGCTCATGTTCCGCAACCGGGCATTTTGTCAGCGCCTCCCCCGTCTGCCGGAGCGGCGCGGCTTTCACGCGGGCGCGATGTTGCCGATGCGGGCTGTTGCGGCCCCTGTCGCCGCCCGGGGTTTCGCGGCCCGGCGTTGCCGGGTTCCCGCATACCCCGCGAGCGACCTTCGCCTGCGGGGCGAGCCTGGACCAGGCAAGCCCTGACGTTTCCCGCACATTGTCAGGGCCGGACAGGCGCGGCAAAGGACGCCGGCCCAGGCTTCCGGCTCTGCTCCGGTTCCGGCGCCTATGAGCGTCTCCCGCGGCCTTTCCAAAGGTGCGGCACGGGCGTCCGCTCCAGGTGAGCGGACCGAGGCGCCGCCCTGACGCCAGCCGCCTCCTTAAGGCGGACATCCATCTGGTTTTACGTTCATTGCGCCTGCATGTCGTGCGGTGGACGCGCGCGCGCCATTGCTTGCCGGCGCCGTTTTGCCGGAGACATGCAAACCGCCTTTGCGCCCGGCTTCGGCGGCCAGATCAAGGTTGGTCGAAAAGGCGCGCTTTTCCTTTGGAACGCTACGTCCTCCCATGCTGGCGATGGCCCGGACCCTCGCCGGATCCATGGAAGCAAATCCCCGCCGGGATTTGGGGGTTGCATCATTCATGGCGTAGCCCTCCCTGCTCCGCCGACACCGCGGCGACGACTTCAACCACCACAGCTTCACGGATGCGTGAACACCCTGTCAATGCTCGCCAGCATCCCCTCGAAGCTAGGGACTACGCCTTTCGGGCAATGATCGTATGGTCGAACGTAACGAAAAAAGTTGGGCGTTTTCCATGGCTTGCAGAAAAGCCTGCATCGGAATCGCCGGCGACGTCCTGTTTCCCCAGAAAGTTCCAGCGGCCGCGATCTCCGGAAACGCTTCGACAAGGCGCCGTCACCCCATATTTATGGCGCCCCGAAAGACGTAATCGCGGCCATCAAATTGTTGAGCCATCTGGCGCCGCCAACTGAAGCATTCCCGCGAAAAGCGGGCTCCCCTTTCCCGTAAAGAAATGTCACATGGCAAAGAAGCAGAGCATGTCCGCAAACCCGATGTCATCGGGCGCGTTCAGGACCACGCAGCGGTCGGGCCGGATGTCATCGACACGGAGCGCGCGGCGCCTGCAAACCTGATGTCAGGCTCGTCTTGCGCCCGCCCCGGCCCCTTGCTCAGTCCATCACCCCTTCCGGCTCATGCTGTCGTGCAATCTGGCGGCCCGCTCACACTTTTCCCTGATCTCTTCCAGCTCGGTTTCTGTCAGATGCTCGATGCCGATGAAATGATTATGCGCGCGTCCGACCCGGATAAGTTCATCCATCTTGGCGTGCATCGCGGTGGCGTCCCGGTTCTGGGTGTTCTGGATAAGAAAAACCATCAGAAATGTGATGATGGTTGTGCCAGTATTGATCACGAGCTGCCAGGTGTCGGAATAGCCGAAAACCGGACCACTCGCCGCCCATGCAATAACAATCACCGCGCAGATGACGAATGCCATCGGCGTGCCGGCCAGATAGGCAATATAGTTGGCGATACGGGTGAACAGACGCTCCATGACTGTCTCCTCAGGGGCCTGTCCCGGCCGAAGGTTGCAGTGACAACAATCCCCTGACTGAAACCCGGCAGATCGCCCGGGGTTCCGCATGCTGCCGGCGCGGCCCCAAGGTGACCGACGACCAGTGACCCCGCCCGTGAAGAACCCGACCATTCTGATTTCGTGAAAAGCGCCAGACATCACGGCGGTAATGACCTGGCCGCCGCCCCGTTCCGCGCCAGACTGCGCAGCCTGAAAAGGCCGGCGCCCGCGGCTGGGCGGCCCGCCGGCTGGCGCGGGTGATCAGATCACGGCCGCGCCAGGCTGTTCTTGTACACCTTCCCGTCTTTCATGATGACGAGGAAGTTGCGCTCCGGATCAGACACGAGGTTGATGTTGGAAAGGGGATCGCCGTCGACGAGGATCAGGTCCGCCAGCGCCCCCTCATCCACCACGCCCAGCCTGCCCTTGTAAGGAGATCGCTTGCCGGACAGCGCCAGCAACTCCGCATTCGTACCAGTCGCCTGGCGCAGGATTTCCGCCGGCGTGTACCATTTGGACAGCGAGGCGAGCATCCGCCCCTGCATGCGCGCCATGGCGGCGGAGAACAGCACGTCCGTGCCAAACGCCACCTTCAGGTTATATGTCTTCGCCAGGCCGTACAGCCGGTCGGTGCCCGCCATCACCTCCGCCGCCTTTTCCGCCTGCTCTGAACCGGGCGGGAACATGCCGCCGAAGAATTCCGCGACAATCGGCTGGGCGGACAGCCAGACACCCTTGTCCGCCATGTATTTCGCCGTGGCGTCATCGATCAGCTGGGCATGCTCGATCACTTTCACGCCGGCGTCGATGGCGCGGCGAACCGCTGGCGACGTGTAGGCGTGCACCGTCACATAGGTCCCCCAGTTGGCGGCGGCCTCGACAGCAGCCTTGAGCTCTTCCGGCGTGAAGGTGGAAACATCGAGCGGGCTGTGCGGCGACGCCACCCCGCCGCCGCCGGTCAGCTTGATCTGGCTGGCGCCAAGCATCAGTTGCTCGCGCACGCGCTCGCGAACCTGGTCGGGGCTGTCCGCGACCATCGTGGCGCCCAGCTGCTCCATGCGCGACAGCGGCTTCGAACTGTCCCGCGGCAGTTCCGACGGCATGCGGAAATCGCCATGGCCGCTGGTGACGGTGATGAGCGCGCCCGAAGGCCAGATACGCGGACCCGGCAGGACAGCAGCGTCGATCGCCTGCTTCAATCCGAAGCTTGGTCCGCCCACGTCGCGCACGGTGGTGAAGCCGCGCAGCAGCGTTGCGGTCGCCTCGGCGCCGGCCTGGAGCACGTTGAACCCATAGTCGCCCAGCATCATCTGTTCAGGCGTGGGACGCACGAACATCGCGTGCCAGTGCGCGTCTATCAGTCCTGGCATCAGCGTCCGTCCGCCGCCCTCCAGCACCGTCGCGTCTGATCGCGCGCGCGCCGCTTCCCCAATGGCCGCAATTACATTGCCGCGCACCAGCACCGATGTCGGCGCGGAAAGATGATCGCTCCGGCCGTCAAACACCCGGACATTGCGGAACAATGTCTCGGCCGCCGCGGCGGCTGCGGGCGCAACGGCCTGTCCGGCGGACGGCGGCGCCACCGGATGCGCCGCAACCGGGTGCGCCAACGTCAGCGCGAGCAAGATTCCGGCGTACCGTCGCATGCGCCCTGTCCTCCCTGTCATTCGAAATCCGGCATGCCGTTGCCTGCGATCCATAGGCCCGACCGCGCAGGCGTCCAAACCCGCCGCAGTCTCATATCGCCCGCCGCCGGCCGCCAGGGCGCCGCCCCGGTGACGCCCGGAACCACGGCCCACGCTTTACCTGCCTCTGGAAGTCACCCCACCGGAGCGCCCGCTGGCGGGCGACGCCGGCGGGACGCAATGGCGTGAAGCGGAAGGCGCCGAAAAATCTTCAGCCCTTTTCCAGCAACGGATCCGGGTTGAAGTCGTGAAGCGGGGCGTCCGCCGGCCCCCAGGTCCGCTCGACCACATGGATGTGGACGTCACGACCGCCGTTCCCGGTAAGGGCGGAGATAATGGCCCCGTCCCTTTCAGGATCGGGCGCATGCACCCACAACAGCAGTCCGCCCGCCGCGAGCTGCTGTTCAACACGGTCGGCGTGACGGCGTCCGAAGGCGCGCGCCAGCAGCAGCCCAAGGGCGCCGCCTACCGCCGCGCCGCCGGCCGCGACCGCGATGGTCGGGATGAGCGCGGCCCCGCCCGTGGCGACGATCGCCGCCGCCCCCGCGCCAATGACATAGGTCGGCGCGCCAACAACGGCCGAGAGCCCCTCCGTCCGCTCGTCGGAGGAGACATAGGCGGCGTGGCTGACCCCCGCCGCATCCTCGATTTCCTTGATGTTTCCCAAATTGCGGAGAAGTGAAACGTCGCCCAGCAGGCTGAGATCGTCCTGACGCAGACCAATTTGCATCAGGGCGTCCACCGCGGCCCGCAGCGCCTCCTCCGAATCGAAAATGGCGACGGCTTCCCGCTCCTGATAGGACATATTATCCTGGCTCTGCTCTGATCCGGTCACGGAAACCCCTCCCTATTTGCCAGCCCCGTCGAAACGACGCTTCAGACGCGCCGGCGCCGCCTGCTCCAGGGACAATCAAGTTAAAGCAAGGCGCGGGAATTCGGGCAATAGGCCAGCAACGATCAGACCCGACAGCCGGACTCAGGACTCCGTGATCGCAGAAACGCCACTGCGACGCCCATGGCCGGGCGCACGCCTTGCGATAGCCGCCCGGGGCAGCCCGGGAGTTTCACGCCTCGCCAAAACGCGCATCCTGTCAGAAGCAGGTCGCCGCCTTGATGGCGCGCCTATGCGCCGGAGCCTATGCGCCAGGGTTCAACGCCGGCAGCTCTCCCTGACGCCCAGCGGCCTGCCCTGATGCGGCGCCCTTCGTCTGCTGGAGGGCCCTGGCCAGCGCCAAGCCATCCGCTGGCGACCAGGCGCCATCGCCTGCGCCGTCGCCGTGGAACAGGGCGCGCTCCAGCCTGGCCAACGGCGCCGCCAGCAACATATGGCGGCGCAACGCCCGCGCCTCCTCCTCGGGCAGCCGCCCAAACCAGGTCGCCAGCGCCGTCCACGTCGCCCTGGCGTCCCCCGTGCGGGCGGCGCGGATGGCGGCGCGGCGGGCCCAGCCCGCGCTGGCCCTGCGACGGCTGCGCCATCCCCGCCAGCTGCGCCAGAGGCGCGGCGCCAGCAGCCAGGCGGCGACAGCTGCGAGGATGACGCCTGCCATGCCTGCCAGAACCCGTGGCGATGCAATGCGGGCCATAAAACCCGTCGTGGCCGCTTGGCCGGCCGCAGCGGCGGTGACCGTCACCTCGAGTCCCGGCAGGGTCAGGCTTCGCGCCGCGTCCTGGTCCGGATCCCACCACGGCTGGACGAGCGCCGGCAAGGCATACCGTCCTGGCTTGCCGAAAACATAAGTGACCTTGTCCGTGCGTTTGCCAGTGACGTCGCCCCGGTTGACCTGGTCATGGCTCACGGGCGGATCGACGTAGACCCTCACCCCATCAGGCGCGACAAAACGAAAGTCCGCCATGGCCAGCGCCGGCGTTCCGTCCGCCTGGCGGTGGATGACCCGGACAATGGCGCCGCCGGCCGCAACCGGCTTTGACCCGCCGTCCGGCGACCATTCCTGCCGCGCCGCCACATGGCTGGAGACCAGAACCGGCCCGGATGCGTCGATGCCGGGGGGAACGCGCGCATGGATGTGGGTCGGGGTTCCCCGGGCTTCCCCCACCGGATCGCCGGCGCGATCCAGCAGGGTGACGCGCGGCGCCGGGATGGCGATGTCGCCGGCGCGACGCGGATAGACCGTGAACGCGAAATCCTTGCCCACATAGGCCTGACCGTCGATCTCGTCGCGCACCGTCAGCGCCTGGCTTTCAAAGCGCATGACCTGGGCGCCAGGCGCCTCCGGCACGCTGACCAGCGGCGGATGCGCCATGTCGTCGGCGAACAGCACCCGCACATGCAGTTGCACCGGCTGGCCCACCACCACCGCCCCATCGGCGGGGTCGAGGGTCGTGGCGATGCGCGGGGGCGCCTGCGCCAGGGCGGAGGCGGCGGGCAGCAGCATGACGAGCGCCAGCAGGACAGGCCTCATTTCGCGCCTCCATCCGCCGCGCCGTTTTCGTTCTGTTCGCTGAGCTGCCAGGCGAACCGCGCCCGCAAAAAGTCGGCGGGCCGGGTCTGGACGCGCTTCAGCCACAGGGCCTGCACCGCCTGATCCGACATCTGCTGGCCCGGCTCCGCTGGCGTTTCCTCCCCGCCCTTGCGGTTTTTGTCATAGACGACCTCGTCCGGCTTCGAATCCGTCTGGTCCATCTCGCCGCCTTCCGTCTTGCGCAAGGCGGCGCGGGCCAGGGCGATATCGCGGTTGCGCCGCGCCTCCGGCCAGTCTGGCCGCAGGCCCAAGGCCCGGTCAAAACTCTTCACCGCATCGTCGTACTGGCCAAGCAGCACCTGGGCGTCGCCGCGATTGAAAAAACTCTCTGGCGTCTGCGGCGTGGCGAACGCCTGCGCCGCGCCCTTGAAATCGCCGCTGCGATAAAGCGCGACGCCGCGCCAGAACGGATCGCGGAACGCCGCCGCCGCGTCCGCCGGCCGGTTTTCGCGCAGCAGCAGGCGGCCGCGCTGATCCGGCGACAGCCACAGGTCGCGCCAGCCCACGCGCCAGCCTGCGACCAGCAACCCCGCCGCCAGCGCCAGCAGGACGCACAGATAGGGAGCGGACGCCAGCGACGCCCAGGCCACAAGACGCCTCATGACAGCACCCATCCCCGGCGGAACCACAACAGGGCCAGCAACGCCAGGGGAAACGCCAGCCAGTAGCCGTCCTCACGCCAGCGCTCGCCCTCCCCTGGCGCGGCGCGCGCCGTGTCGCCGGCGTCCAGGGCGCGAACCACCGTGGCGACGTCCCCCTGATCGATCGTCAGCGGAACGAGGCGCGCGCCCGCTGCGCGGGCCGCCTCATCCATATCCTGCATGTCCCGGCCTGGCGGGCGCAGGGCGAGCACCGTGACCGGCGCGCCGGCAGCGGCGGTCCGGGTGGGAATGTCATCGGCCAGCACCAGGATTGATCCGCCATCCGGCGTCCCCGCGAGCGCGCGATTGGCGAGGGCCAGGGCGGCGGTCAGATCATCGCCGTCCTTCGGCATGATCTGCGGCGAGATGGCTTTCGCCATGTCCAGCACCACGGCGCTGTCAGCGGTTGGCGGCAGCACCAGGTGGGCCGACCCCGCATAGGCGACCAGGCCCGTGGCCGCGCCCTCGCGCGCCGTCAGGATATCCGAGAGCTTCTGCAGGGCGCGATCCAGCCGTGTCGGCGCCAGATCGTCCTCCTGCATCGACGGGGTCGCCTTCAGCACCACGACGGCCCGTGGCCTGGCCTCGGCGAAGGGTGACGGCGCGCGGCGCCATACGGGGCCCGCCACGGCGAGCGCCGTGATCACGCTGGCGACCAGCCCCCATTCCACCGGCCCCATGCGGGCGCGACGGTCGGCGCCGACAATCAGATGCGGCAGCAGCTCAGGATCGATCACCCCGCGCCACCGCCAGGCGGGATCGCCCATACGCCGCCAGGTCAGCCAGACGCCCATGGCCGGCAGGATCGCCAGCAGCCACAGCGGCCGCATGAAGTGGAAGTCCGACAGGGCGGCGATCATGACGCTGCCTCGGGGGACGCAGGGCGTCGCCGGCGCGCCAGCAGCATCAGGGTTTGCGAAACGATGCCGATCACCAGGGCTGCGGCCAGCGGCATCCAGTAAATATCACGGCGCGGCCGGAAGCTGACGATGTCGATGCGCCTGGTTTCGATGGCGTCGAGCCGGTCATAGATCTGTTGCAGGCCGTCCCGGTCCATGGCGCGGTAGAAGCCGCCGCCGGTGGTCGAGGCCACTTCCTTCAGGGCCGCCTCATCAAGTTTGTCCTCCCCCGCCGCCTGCGGATCGCCGACAGCGACCGTGTGGATGACGATGCCCCGGTCCCGCGCCACCCGCGCCGCCTCGACGGGCGGAACGCTGCTCATGGTGTCGTTGCCGTCGGTCAGCGCAATGATGGTGCGCGCCTTCGCGGCGCTGTTGGCGAACAGGTTGACGCCAAGGCCAATGGCGTCGCCAAACGCCGTGCGCGGCCCCGCCATGCCGACGGCGACGTCACCCAGCATGGTGCGGCTGAGATCGAGATCGGTGGTGAAGGGCACGAGGGTGAACGGCGCGTCGCCGAACACCACCACGCCAACCCGGTCACCCTTGCGGCGGGCAAGGAACCCGTCCAGCACCTGCTTCACGGCGGTCAGCCGGTCGACCGTCCTGCCCGCGGCGTCGGTGAAGTCACGGGTGTCCATGGAGCCGGAAAGATCGACCAGCAGCAACAGGTCGCGGGTCGGCTGCTCGCGATGTAGCGGCGGCTCGATCCACTGGGGCCGGGCCAGCGCCGCCACGTTCAGCAGCCAGATCAGGACGAGCGCCAGCAATGGACCAAGGGCGCGGCGGGTGACGGCGCCGCCCAGATGTGGCTCCTGACCGGTGAGGCGCGCCAGCCGCTGCACAAACGGCGCCCGCAGGCCGGATCGCGCCGAAACGTAAGGCGGCAGCGCCAGCCAGACCAGCAACGGCGCTGGCGCCAGCAGGGCGAACCACGGATGAAGAAAGGACAGCATGCTCAGGCCTCCTTTCCAGACCGGCGGGGTTTGCGCGCCCTGCGGGCGTGCAGCCAGCCCCGCGCGGCGGCGACCAGCGCGCCCTTCCCATCCCCCTTCCCGTCAACGGGCGCACTGACGGAAGCCGGTTCGTCCCCGGCGGCCAGCGGCGGAGCCGTGAACCTGGGCGGCGCGCGCCCGGCCGGCGTGGTTCGCGCCAGAAATTCCATCCATGCCGCGCCGGTCAATTCCGCCACCTGCCCGCGCCCGTAAACAACAAGGGCGACCCGCTTCAGGATGCTGGAAACCGCCGTTTCCATAGCGGCGGCGTCCGGCCATGTCCTGGCCGCGACGGCGTCCAGCTCGACGGCGGCGCGACGGAGAAAGGCGTTGGCCTGGTAACGGCGCAGGCAGCGCCACAGCGCCACCGCGAGCGCAGCTACCAGCGCCGCCGCCACGATCCAGACGCCAGGGGCCAGCGGCCACCAGGGCGGCGGCTGCGTCAGCACGATATCGGCGAGGTTGGCGAGATCAGCAGCTTGGGAAAGGTCAGCGGGATTGGCGGTCATGGCGCTGGCCCCCCAATCCTGGCGCCGCCCGCCCGCCCCTGGTCCATGCGCCGGCCGATCAGTTCACGCAACTGCACCGCCACGTCCCGCGCTGTCGACAGGGGCAGCACCGGGATGGCCCGCCGCCGCGACAAAGCGGCGAGACTGGCGCGCCATGCGGTTCGCTGGTCTGAAAAACGCTGGCGCAGGGACGCCGATGAGAGATCCACCCCAATGCGCGCATCGCCGGAACTGAAGGTGGTGAAACCGGTGTCCGGCAGCTCCTGCTCCAGCGGATCGGATATGAACATGGCGATGACGTCATTGTGGACGCCCAGGCGGGACACCAGCTGGCGCGTCGTCGCGTCTGCCCCGGACATGTCCGACACCAGGCAGACAAGCCCGTCGTGCGCCGTCATCCGCGCCGCCGCCGCCAGGGCGTCATTGAGGCGGTCGCCGTCGCCGTCCGCGCGCGCGGACCCGGCGAGCGCCGCGTTTTGCCGGACAATCTCCCCGAGAATGCGCAGGACGCCCTGGTCCCGGGCGCGCGGCCGGATCGAAACGGTTTCCGTATCGCCAAACACAATGGCGCCGACCCGATCGCCAAGTGAGGTCACGCGCCAGGCCGCCAGCGCCGCCGCCTCCGCCGCCGTGACGGATTTCATCGCCCGCCGGCTGCCAAAGAACATGGCGCTGCGCTGGTCGACAACCAGGATAACCGGACGGTCGCGCTCCTCCGAATAAACGCGGACGTGGGGCGAGCCCAGCCGGGCCGTCGCCCGCCAGTCGATGGCGCGCACGTCATCGCCCTCGAAGTAATGACGCAGTTCCTCGAAGTTGAGGCCGCGCCCGCGCAGCCGCGAGGCGTGCCGGCCGGCCAGCAGGCTGTGCACCGGCTGGCGCGGCAGAAAACTGAAGCCACGCGCCCGATGCTTCAGGCGCAGCAACTCCTCCAGCGTGATGAAGGCGCGGGCGCCCGCATCGGCCTTCACGGGTTTCCCGCCAGTCTTTTCGCGCACCCGGGCCATGGCCTGCCCCCGTTCGTCGTCCAGGTCGGACCGCGCGGTCAGATCGCGACCGCCACCTGCTTCAGCACCTCGTCCAGCACGGCGTCGACGCCAACCCCGTCGGCGCCCGCCTCGTAGCTCAGCGACACCCGGTGGCGCAGGCAGTCGTGGGCGATGGCCTGCACGTCTTCCGGCGTCACGTAGTCCCGCCCCTGCAGCCAGGCGTATGTGCGGGCGCAGCGGTCCAGCGCCAGGGTGCCGCGGGGGCTGGCCCCGATGGCGATCCATTTGCCAAGCTGCTCGCTGAAGCTGGCCGGACGGCGTGTCGCCGCCACCAACGCCACCATGTAGCTTTCCACCACATCGCGCACCGTCACCTGGTCGATGCCGGCGCGGGCGTCGAACACCGCCTGCTGCGGCACGGGCGGCGGCGGCGCAACGGCCGCCGCTCCCGCGGCGTTCTCCGCCCGGACGAGGCGCATCACCTTCGCCTCGTCGGCGTCGGATGGATAATCGATGCGCACATGCATCAAAAACCGGTCCATCTGCGCTTCTGGCAACGGATAGGTGCCTTCCTGCTCAATGGGATTCTGGGTCGCCAGCACCATGAACAGCGGCGGCAGATCGTAGCGTTTACCGGAGACGGTGACCTGCCGCTCCTCCATCGCCTCCAGCAGGGCCGACTGCACCTTCGGCGGCGCACGGTTGATCTCGTCGGCCAGCACCAGATTGCCGAACACCGGGCCGCGCCGGAATTCAAACTGCCCGTCCGGTCGCAGGATCTCACCGCCGGTCACATCGGACGGCAGCAGGTCCGGCGTGAACTGGATGCGGCTGAAATCGGACTCCAGATGTCGCGACAGGCTCTTGATCGCCCGCGTCTTGGCGAGACCGGGCAGGCCTTCCAGCAGCACGTTGCCGTTGGCCAGCAGCGCGATGATGAGGCGCTCCACCACCGCCTCCTGGCCAATGATGTCGGCGCACATGCGTGTCCGCAGGTCGGCGATGGCGTCGCGCGGAGCGATCGCGGGCTGGTCCATGCGCTGTCTCCCCCTTTTTTATGTCGCCGCCCTGATGACGCAACGGAAGCCGACGTGGCTGGTCGACGTGTCCACCGGCTCGGCGTGCCGGGCGGCGGGACGATAGCGGCGGCAATAGTTTGGCGCGCACAGGTGCGAGCCACCCTTCAGCACGCGGCGCGGGATACGGATCGCCGGCTGGGCGGGATCATAGCTGTCGCTCTCTGGCCCGCCGCGCGGGTTCTGCGGCACGCAGCACGCCTTGGGCGCGTCGCCAGCGTGGCGCGCCGACCAGAAGTCCGCCGTCCACTCCCAGACATTGCCGATCATGTCGTAGAGACCGTAGCCGTTGGCGGGGAACGCCCCCACCGGCGAGGTGCGGGCGAAGCCGTCTTCCTTCGTGTTCTCGTGCGGAAACGCGCCCTGCCAGGTGTTGGCCATGTGCCGCCCGTCCGGCGTCAGCTCGTCGCCCCAGGCGAATTCGCTGCCTTCCCGCCCGCCCCAGGCGGCGAACTCCCACTCCGCCTCCGTCGGCAGGTCCTTGCCCGCCCAGGCCGCATAGGCCAGCGCATCCGCATAGGCCACGTGCACCACCGGGTGGTCATCGAGTCCCTTGATGGAGGAGCCCGCGCCGTAGGGTTTGCGCCATGTGGCGCCAAACTGGAACTTCCACCATTGCGACCAGTCGCGCAGATCCACCGGACCAGACGGGGGATTGAAGATCAGCGACCCCGCCCGCAACATGTGCGGCAGCGCGCCCGGATAATCCCTGGGGTCTGGCGCGATCTCGGCGACGGTGACATGGCCCGTCGCCGCGACGAAAGCGCGGAATTGCCGGTTGGTGACCGGCATGGCATCGATCCAGAACGGGTCCACCACCACCCGGTGGCTCGGCGCCTCCTCGGGATAATGATTGTCCGACCCCATGCGGAAGGCGCCGCCAGGAACATGGACCATGCCGTCCGTCAGCGAACGCTCAGGCAGTTTGCTCACATGTGTCATCGACGTTTCCATCCCCAACCGCGTCGGCGGACGTCCGCCTGATCAGGGCGCCGGAGGATAAATTTCTTTCCAGTCCTGCTTCATGTCCACCACGGTCCAGCCCCGCGCCGCGGCTTCATCAAGCGCCTTATCCAGCCTGCCCACCGGGGACTTGCGATCATACGCCCATTCGCGCGCGCCATCCGTGTGATGAACGAGCAGACCAAGACGCGGACCAGAGCCGCCCGTCACATATTGCAACATCTGCAAATCGCCGTCCGAGTTGCCAAAGGCGAGGATGGGCCTGCGGCCAATGAAGCGGTTGATGCCCACGGGCTTGCCCGGCCCATCGTCAACGAACTCCACCTTCGCTGTTTTGTACAGCTCCGGCTTGCCGTCCTTGCCCATGCGGAACGTCACCACGCCGGACGAACCGACCACCCGCTCCGGCGGCACCCCATACACCTTGTCCGCAAACACCCGCATGAACTCCACGCCGCCGCCGGAAACGATGAATGTGCGGAAGCCGCTTTTGCCGAGCAGGGCCAGAAGCTCCAGCTGCGGCTGGTAAACCATCTCCGTGTAGGGGCGTTTCGTAATGGGGTGTCTGGCCGTCTTCAGCCAGTCCTGAACGTGGCCGGCGAATTCTTCAGTGGTCATGTTGGCGTGGGTGACGGCAAGCGTTTGCAGCAACCCCTTGTGGTTGTCCGCCGCGAGAGCCTTCAGGTCCTTCGCCAGCACCGACCGGTAGGGCTCCTGCCGCGCCAAGGCCGGATTTTCCTTCGCCTTGCGGGCAATCTCGTCGAGAGCGAACTGCGCCTGGAAATACATGGGCTTCTCGGCCCACAGGGTGCCGTCATTGTCGAACACAGCGATGCGCTCCGCCGGCGGAACGTAATCGGGTCCATCCTGCTTCGTCACCCTGGCGATGAAATCCAGGATCGCCTGCTTCGTCCCGCCGTCACGCCACGACGGCAGCGGATCCGCCGCCAGGGCGCCGGACGGCATGCGGTCCGAGGTCTTTGTCGCGACCGGCGGCGACGCCGTTTCGGCGCGCGCCGCCAGCATGGCGCCCGTAGGGCCGCCTCCCGGGAGCCCCCCAAGAACCAGCGCGGCGACCACCAGCGATAACGACAGTTTCCTGAAGCCGTTCATCCCGCGCCTCCCAATCCCGCGTGTTCCAATCCCGCGTCCCCCATGACAGCCCATCGCATGGCTCCGACGCGCCTGTCGCGCCGGCCGCCAGATCACCGCCCCGGAAAGCTGGGAGGCCGGCGCCCCCGGCTCCCCACCCCTGCCGTCGCCCCGTTTATTGGGTGGCTTCCCGCAGCTTCTGCCCGATCTTTGCCAGGTTGAACGATCCGGGCGACTGACTGGGGGATCATCCTTCATCGTCTGGAGGAACTTTGCCGCCATTCCCTGAATCGGAACAACCACAAATGCACGGCTTAGGAGCGAGTCCCTGTACACGTTTGCGTTGTGCTGGGCCTTTCGCATGGATCGCGCCGCGGGTTGAACAGCAGCGGCGCGCGCTGCCCGATGAAAGGCTCACGCCAGACGCCAAACGCCTCGCCCAGGTTTCCGGGCCACCGCGTCCACATACCTGCCATGACGCAAAAGGGGGGCAGCCGGGCGTCGATGGTCCGGACTTCGCAGCGGCGCTGGCCGATGATGCGGCCCAGGCGCCATCCGTCAACGCCGGAGCATCAGACGCCCCACAAACAACTCCAAACTAAAGACATGATTGTCGCTTATTAATTTTAATATTCGATAAATCACGACAAGGGAGACCGACATTTTAAATAAATTGTTATGGCCGATCGCCGCCGTGATATTGAGTGTTTCGTTAAATCTGACCCTGAACTCCGACGCCGTTGCCGGCCAGTTTCAGGGCCACAAGCCATTATACGTCGCCGTTGGCGGAGCCGCTTACTTCTCCTGCGCATGGCTTGCCGCCAGACTGGCGGGCGTGGCGCTGGAGCGCACGAAATCAAAACGCCGACCCGTTCCAAAACTGTTGCTTGAAATCGTGACGGCGGCGTTCTTTGTTTTCGCCAGCCTCGCCACAATACTTCTGGCGGTCGGCCAGAACTGGAGCACCGCCATCGCCGGCTCGGGCATCCTGGTCGCAATCCTGGGGTTTGCGCTTCGCGGGTCGCTGGCGGACGTGTTTTCTGGCATCGCGCTGGGCCTCGAGGCCCCGTATCGCATTGGCGACTGGATCTCGATCAACGACGAAACGCGCGGAAAGGTAACGGAAATCGGCTGGCGGACAACACGCCTGTTCACCAGGGACGATACATACGTCATCCTGCCAAACAGCGCCATTGCCCGCCAGAAACTGACCAACTACAGCGCGCCGCGCCGCAAATACCGCGGGCACGTCCACGTGAAACTGGGCTACGGCATTCCTGTCGCTGAGGCGAAGCAGATACTGGCGAAAGCTGCGGCCGAGCCCGCCGCCATCGTGGCGTCGCCGCCTCCGGACGTGCGCGTCGCCTCCTATGATGACAGCGGCGTCCAGTACCGGGTCCGGTTCTGGGTTCCCGGCTTCGTCGACGACATCGACTGCAGGGATGAGGTCTACGCGGCGATCGACGCCGCATTGCGTCGTCGCGAGGGAAAGCCGCCGTTTGTTGCCGGTCGCGCCGGGGCCGGCGCGCCCATGGCCGCCCTGTGCTGTGGCCATGCCGCTGCCGGCGACGCGCATCATCAGGCTGCCCGGCCTTCCGCCATCGTCGGTCCGTGAGAGAGGGGCTCCGGCTGCACAGGTCCGGCGGGCGCGCGGCCATGGAAGCGACGACCATCGCCCTGCGCGTCGCGCCGCGCCCTCGCGCGCCACCGCTGCTGACTTCCCGTCTGGTCGTCGGTCAGGCCAGCGTCATCGCACCGGCAGCGACAGATTTGGCCGCATGCCGGAACGCCTGCGAGGCGGATGGCGCGAACATTGAAACATGCTGCAGGCTATTGATCGTATTGACGGTAGCGTAAAATCCCGGGAGTGAAATTTTTCGTTGCCTGAATATGTGAATTGGCCAGGCGCCCCGGGACGGCGGAATTATGCGGAGAGCATGTTTTTCGTTGATTTGCTCCAGGCTGCAATGTGGCTATATTGCGCCAGCTGTCTGACAGCAATCTGTCGAAAGGCCTGCATGCGTGAGGCGCGGGCCCTGCTGGTTCAAGGCGTCACTGTCTGCAAGACGCCGGGATGTCTCCCGGCATACGAAAGGAGTTGCACGACCGCTTGCGGGCATGACCAAAAGGTAAGGTTTAATCAGGGACTATGGATTTACAACAGCTGAGTTTGCCGCTTACGATCTGTCTGTTAGTTGTCTTCTTTGGTGGAACGTTTGTCGTTTCCCTTCAAATCGGCCGAAAACGCGAGAACGCTGACAGCTACATGAACGCTGGCAGTGAGGTTGGATTCGGCATCTCCGCCGCCTCCATGACCGCCACATGGATCTGGGCCGCCTCCCTTTACGCTTCGGCCACCTCTGGCTACACCTTTGGCGTCTCCGGCCCCCTGCATTACGGATTGTGGGGCGCGCTGATGATCCTGTTCATATATCCCTTCGGGAAACGCATCAGATCGCTGGCGCCAGACGCCCATAGTCTCGCGGAAATACTGCACGCGCGTCATGGCTCTTCCAGCCAGCTGATCCTTGCAGGCTCGAATATCATCGGCAGTATTCTCAGCCTCGTTTCCAACTACATCGCCGGCGGCGTCCTCATCGCCATGCTCACGCCGCTGAGCTTCTCCACGGGCATCCTGGTCATCGCGGCCGGCGTATTGCTGTATACGCTGTGGTCTGGCCTGCGGGCGTCGATCCTGACCGACTTCATCCAGGTCTGCGCCATGCTCCTGGCGGTGATCATCCTGGTGCCGACGATTTTCTATCTGGCCGGCGGTCCCGATGTTTTCCGGGAGGGCCAGAGCAATCTGAACCCACAGCAGCTCAGTTTCTTTTCCTCCGACGCCTTCTTCAATCAGGGCGCGCCCTACATCGCGGCCGTGCTGGCGTATGCGATCGGCAACCAGACCATCGCGCAACGCCTGTTTGCCGTGCGGCCGGACAAGATCAAGGCGACGTTCGTCACGGCGACGGTGGGTTACGGCGCCACCGTGATCGGCATTGGCATGCTCGGTGTTCTCGCGCTCTATCTGGGCATCGAGCCACTCGACGGCGACGTCAACAATCTGGTGCCGCAGCTGGCGGCGTCTTACCTCGGCGCCGGGCTGCTCAGCCTGTTCTTCATTCTGATCATCGGCGCCATGGCGTCCACCGCCGACAGCGACCTGTCGGCTTTATCCTCGATCGTCATGACCGACATTTACGGACGCAATATCGCACGCCCCGGCAAGGCCAACCCGCGCCTGATGCTGCTGCTGGGACGCCTGACCATGGTCGCCTCGACCGCGCTGGCGGTTTACATCGCCAGCAACCGGCTCAACATCCTGGAGCTATTGGTATTGGTTGGCGCAATCTGGGGTGCGCTGGTGTTCCCGGTGATCGCGAGCTTTTACTGGCGCAAGGTCTCCAACACGGCTTTTTCCGTCGCTGTCCTCGTCGCGCTGGCGTCGTTTTTCGCAGTACGTTTTGAGTTCGTCAGCCTGAGCGGCGCAACGGCGCTGCTGGCGGACGTGCTGTCCGTGATCGGCGCGGGCGTGATCGCCGGCCTGATGGCGTTCGGCTTCTGGGGCGCGCGCGCCGGCGTGCTGACTGGTGTCATCGCCGCCGCCGTGATTGCGCCCTTTGGCATTGGCTTCCTGCACACCCAACCTGTGCTGACAGCCTCGCTGCTGGCGTACGCCGTGAGCGCGGTCCTGTGCGTCGGCATCAGCCTGCTCCGCCCTGACAATTTTGATTTCAGCCGGCTTGCCCGCGCGACAGGCCGTTTCGACGTCGCGCAAACTGACGCCATGAGGTCGTAACGATGATGTCTTACTGGATGACCGCCTATGTTCTGGTCTGGCCGGCGCTGGTTGCCGTGGTTTTATCAGTCCTCGTCCTGTCATTTTACCGGGAATGGCGGACAGCCCGCAAAGCTGGACGGAGTATGATCTAGCGATCACCCCCGTGGCCCGGCGCAATTTCGCGCCGGGCGCAACCACGCCGACTGTCCAGCCAATTTCGTTCTATTTGGACCAAAATAAAATTTGGAACCACGCCCGTTGATTCAGTGGCGCGGCTGAAGATTTATTCGCAGCATCGTACGCCATACCCAGAAAAACTATTCAATCGCCTTCGACGATCGGCGCGCATTGCGGCTTCACCCATTCCGGCGCGCTGCCCAGGTCGGCCGCAGGCCCGGTTGAACTGCGGGCAAGTGCGCGCCAGAATTTCCGGCAGCCTTTTGCCAATGCCCGAGCAAGCTGCGAGCCCACAAATGCACACACCACCACCCCAACTGCCCAACACTGCGGCAGCAGGCTCACACGTCAATAAGGGCTGAACATGTTGGCGCGCCCGACACGATTCGAACGTGTGACCTTTGCCTTCGGAGGCCTCTAGACCAATACCCAAGTAGTTGAATTTACTTGATGCCGCGCCATGGCGATTGCCAATATATCTGTCAATGTTCCCGTTATGTCCAGCTATCTCCGTGCAATTGCACCTGGAGAAGTGCCTCCAGTCAAACCTGACAATATCCGGGATTCGGCCTCCTATAAAAATTCGATAATTCCGAACAAATCATATTGACGCGTCCGGTATATTCGTACTACATTGACCTTGTTCGGGGGCGGGATGGCCCGCCCCGCAACAGGGAAGACCTCACAATGGCCAAGTACTCCGCCAAATTTTCCTGCGGCCACACCGAGACGGTTGAGCTTTATGGCCCCGAAAAGGACCGCTCCCGCAAGCTGGCCTGGATGGCCGGCAAGGTGTGCAGCGCCTGCTACAAGGCCGACCAGTCCGCCAGGGCCGCCGAAGCTGTCGACGCCGCTGGCGAACTCCCCGCCCTGAAAGGCTCTGACAAGCAGATCGCCTGGGCCACCACCATCCGCGCTGGCATCGCCGCCGACCTGGGCGCCCAGCGCGCCGCCATCGCCGCCATTGCCCCCAAGGTCGCCGGCAACGCCGAGGCCGAGGCTGGTATCGCCGCCGCCTACGCCGCGATGGACGCGGCGCTGGCCCAGACCTCGGCCGCCTGGTGGATCGACAACCGGACCACGGGCCGCGTCGCGGTCGCGGCGCTGACCGACAACGCCAACGCCCGGGCCCTGATCACCCGCAGCCTCAAGGCGTGACAGCAAGCGGGGCCAGCAATGGCCCCGCCCCAATCCGCCAGCCCGGGCGCCAGCCAATGACAGATCAACGGCACAACCTTGCGCGTGAGATCGACGCCGGCCTGTTTGAGGACTGGTCCGAGTGGGCGAGCCTCGACGCGGATGACCCCAACTCGCGCTTTGGCCTCGACACGCCCAACGGCGTTGGCGGGCGGGTCGGGCGCTACACGATCTGGATATCGCCGCACCACCCCGTGTCGATAATTGCCAGCAGGCTGCCGGGGGCGAGCAGGATGGCCGGCACGCGGGGCAGCGAGGGCTGGCGCATCCCGCCAGAACACTGGCGGGCGCTCAGGGCCGCGCTGCCAGCCATCAAGGCGGCGCAGACGGCCGTGCTGTGCGCCGGGCGTGCGGCCATCGCCAGGGCAAAGGCCCGCGCGGCGCGGCGTAATCAACAGACCTGAGGGAGGTCAGTATGCAGGTGTTGCAGGTCCATGTGGCCGAGGATGGCCCAAAACTGCGCGATATCACCCGAGACCTGGGCGGGATCGAGTGTCATCTGGTCCGGCCGGAGCAGGCCGTAGCAGCAGGTTTCAGCTTCACCCAACGCTCTGTAAGTCTATGGACGTACACGCGAAAATCCAATGGCCAGCAGGTCTGGCTGATCGAGATGATGGTTTTTAGCCCGCCCGACGCCCAGTGGTACGAGAGCTGGGTTGTCGATGCGGAGCCAACTGATGATCAGATCATGACCATCATCACCCACGGCGCCGAGGCGGGGTCCGTATTATGAGCAACGACGAGAGCACCCATCCATTTGCCGGCGTCACCGGTGAGATTGGCCGCCGGCTGGCCATGCTGGAGGCTGGCGGGCTTGACGACATCACCCATGTGCGCGGCCTGCACGAGGCGGCGCTCGCCATCGAGGCCGAGATAGACCGGCGCTGCCAGGCGGCCGAGATCGAGCACAGCACGCCGTTCGGGGGTTTTTTGGCCGACACTGCCGAGTTGACACAGATGCTGGCCGACGCCGGACGGCTGGCCAAGGTGGAGTTTGACAGCGTCCTGAGCCGCCAGGGGATCGTCAGCGCCGAGATGCCTTACACCGATGGGTCAGAGGCGCTTGCACTCATAAAGCGCGTGCAGGCGGAATCATGGGGCAAACCGCAGAATCTGTTTACGAGACTGGGCATGGCGCTATGGGGCGACAAGTGGCAAACGCCCATGTCCCAGGCGCTTGGCATCAGCAAGGCGACTGTCAGCGACTGGCGGCAAGGCAGATCGTCGCCGCGCGCCGGCGTCTGGATGGATCTCCTGACGATCGCCAGGCAGCGGGCCGCCGTATTGGCAAGCGTGATCGCGGAGATCGAGACCAAAAAGGGCGAGCCATGAGCCAAACGCCCCGGCGGCGCTGCCCTGTCAGGCGAGGCGGCTGTTGACGGCAAAGGGGGACGGGTTAACCTGCGCCTGTCGCCCTGTGGCGTGGATCAAAAGACATCGCTGCCCCCAATCCCAAGGATTGATCCATGCCGCCGTCAAGCCGCAGCCGCAAGGCCTTGCGTCCGCGCGTGTGCCCCGTGTGCCGGACAACATTTGAGGCCCCCGCCAACTCGACCAGATATGCCTGCACCGCGCCGTGCGCCGCGCCCCTGCACGCACAGGCCCTGGCCAGCATAGAGGACATGTGGGCTGGCGAGGGGCGCAAGGTCCGCATCGCCCGGGAGCGGCGCGAGCGGGGTTTGCGCCTGCAGCCAGTTGGGGTCGCCGCCGCCAGGTTGTCGCCGCTCTCCGGGCGGTTTGAGTCCAACGTCAGCGCCAGCAACTGGGTTGTCATCGATCCGACCGGGCGGCGCAGAGAGGTGCGCAACCTGCGCCTCTGGTGCTCGCAAAACGCGGCCCTGTTTGCTCCACATGACTGGCGCAACGCATACGCCGGGCTCAAAATGGTGGCCGC